>ERZ808246.102-NODE-102-length-71435-cov-25.893303_pt1 | contig 71435 bp, 67 predicted proteins | sample MGYA00521083_ERZ808246 | MGnify/ENA primary metagenome ERZ808246 (study PRJEB31516, sample SAMN03275577) | gut metagenome | biome: mammalia-associated habitat; material: feces | host: Papio cynocephalus | place: Kenya | collected 2012-07-07 ... | reverse complement strand
GCCGGCGGGGAAGCACAAACTTTGCGTGGGGATAAGACTCCAACTCGCGCCGGCGCATGACGGCATGGACGCGTGCACAGACGCGCGTGTCCAATCACCGCTTGGCCCCCGGGTGCCGGGCAAGGCACAGAAGACGGACAGCAACAGCGGGTTGCTTGCCTGCCGAGCGGTTTTGTGCTACACTGGCACAGAGGAGGTGTTCCGGATGGACACAAAGGATGTTTTATACCGTCTGCGAACGGAAAAAGGGCTGTCGCAGGATGAGCTGGCCGAAAAGCTCTTCGTCACACGGCAGGCGGTATCCCGCTGGGAAAACGGAGAAACCACGCCAAACACAGAAACGCTGAAGCGGCTTTCCGCTCTTTTTGATGTTTCGATCAATACCCTGCTTGGCGCCCCAAGGCAGCTGGTCTGTCAGTGCTGCGGAATGCCGCTGGAGGACGCCACAACCAGCCGGGAGCCCAATGGCTCATTCAATGAGGAATACTGCCAATGGTGCTACACCGATGGCCAGTTCACCTACACCAGCCAGGAGCAGCTGATCGACTTCTGCGTAGAGCACATGGCCAGCGAGGCGTGGCCGGCGGAGCAGGTCCGGGCGCATATGGAGGCTGTGGTGCCGGCGCTCCGGCACTGGAAAAAATGACACCGACAGCGGCCACCCCGGAGCCCCGCCCAAAAGCATTTGACACTGCCGCTGCGGCGTGATAAAATACGCGCAGGCGATACCGCTGAAATTCCGTGAAAAGCAAGGTGCTCTGTATGGCTGTCTGTATCCGTCCGCTCCGCCTATCGCCGGAAGAGGCTGATCCCGCCCGGTGTCTGGCGATCTACAATACCTATATTCTGCACTCCACCGCCACATTTGAGGAAGAACCGCTGACCCTGGCGGCTTTCACTGCACGCCTGCGGCGCATAACGGCGCAGTACCCCTTTCTGGTGGCGGAGGAGGATGGCCTGGTGCTGGGCTATGCCTATCTTGACCAGTACAATGACCGCTCCGCCTACCGCTACACAGCGGATGTGTCGATCTACCTGGACGAAGCCGTCACAGCAAAGGGGATCGGCGGGCAGCTGCTGGCAGCGCTGGAACAGGCCGCCGCGGCACAGGGACTGCGCACGCTGGTCTCCATTATCACCGAAGAGAACACGGGCAGCCTGCATTTCCACGAAAAGCACGGCTTTGTCCGCAAGGGACAGCTGGACCGTGTAGGACTCAAATTCGGCCGCTGGCTGGGTGTGTGGTTCCTGCAAAAGGAGCTGCCGCAAGCGCCGTTCAGCGGCAAAAATTGACCGATCAGCCACAAACGCCCCCATTTGCGGGGCGTTTGTGCTATTCTCAGGGCAGGAGGCCGTGATGCAACCGTCGCCGGCCGGAGGAAAGAGGGAGGCTTATGGATTTCCGTTTGATCGTAGACAAAACGGCGGATGAAAATGTGACCGCCACCGTGCACGCGCCCAATGCACTGACCGATGAGCTGGAAACACTGGTGCGGCAATACACCGGCACCGATACCCTGACCGGCTATGCCGAAGGGGAACGCCGGCTGCTGCACTTTGGCGAGATCGCCTGCATCTATGTGGAGGGCGGCAAGACCTATGCGGCCGCCGCGGACGGCGGGATCTACCAGCTGCGGCTGCGGCTGTATGAAGCAGAGCAGCGGCTGCCGGCCGCCTTCATCCGCTTCAACAAATCTGCCATCGGTTCACTGCAGCAGCTGGAGCGCTTTACAAGCTCCGTTACCGGTGCGGTGGATGCCGTATTCCGCGGCGGGCACCAGGAATATGTTTCCCGCCGCTGCTTTGCCAATATCCGAAGGAGGCTGGAAAAATGAAAAAAGCCATAGGTTCGTTTCTGCACATCGGCGTAATCAGCGCCGGCGGCGGTCCGGTGATCCTGGCCATCGTCTATCTGGCGCTGGCCGCGCAGGGCGTGGCAACCACGCTATCGGCGGAACGGGCAGCCACGGAGATCCTGACCTCGGCGCTGATGGCCTTTATTGCCGGCGGCGTCAGCGTGGTGTACCGGCTGGAACGCCTGCCGCTGTTCTGCGCCACCCTCATCCACGGGGCGGCGCTGTACGCGGACTATCTGATCGTCTATCTGCTCAATGGCTGGCTGCCGCGCCGGCCGGGGACACTGCTGCTGTTCACCGGGATTTTCCTCGCCGCCTACGCGGTGATCTGGCTGATCGTCTACCTGAGCATCCGCCGGCGCGTGGCGCGGCTGAATGCACAGCTGCAGCACACCGCTCCCCGCGCCTGACAGCGCCTGTACCACACGGCTTTTTTGCCCTGCATTTTCTGCTTTACACATCAAAGCGGGAAAACGGCTCCTCCTGCTCCAGCAAAAGCAGCTGGCTGCGCTCGGTGGCAATATACGCCTTATCCCCGCCAAAGGTCAGGATCAGCGAAAGCATAACCAACAGCAGCTGTATTGCAACATACAACGGATAGCCGCCCGGAATGACAGCAAAACGGACAAACAGCAGCCAGGCGGCCGTGCTGACGACCGCCAGCAGGATCAGGGTGACCAGCCACAGGCGTATCCGGCACCGCCGGAAGTGCCGGTGCAGCGCCCGGCGCTTTTCTTCGTACTGCGTGTATTGGGTCCGATCCATGGGGATAGCCTCCTTTGAAAGCGGTCTTTTTATCATTTTACCACGGTTCAGCGGCCTGTCAATTCCAAAAGCTGTCGCACATTTGCGGAAAAACCGTGCGATCTTGCGGTCCTGCCCCCACCCCACTGCAAAATCCTGCCGGCGGGGCTTGAAAAAGCCGGCCGGCAGTGGTATACTAACAGGGAGTTTTGAAAGACGGAGGACGACGATCATGCTGGATATCAAGCTGATCCGGGAAAACCCGGAGCTGGTAAAGGAAAACATCAAAAAGAAATTTGAGGATAAAAAGCTGCCGCTGGTGGACGAGGTGCTGGAGCTGGACGCCAAAAAGCGGGAAGTAAACACCCGTGCCAATGAGCTGCGCGCCACCCGCAACAAGGTGAGCAAGGAGATCGGTATGCTCATGGGGCAGGGCAAACGCGAGGAGGCCGAGGCCAAGAAGGCGCTGGTCAACCAGCAGGCCGAGGAGCTGAAGGCGCTGGAGGAGCAGGAGGCAGCCCTGGGCAAGGCGCTGACCGAGCGGATGATGAAAATCCCGAACATTGTTGACGCCTCCGTGCCGGTTGGCCGCGACGACAGCGAAAATGTGGAGGTGCAGCAGTTCGGTGAGCAGACCCACCCCGATTTTGAGGTGCCGTACCACTCGGATATCATGATGCGCTTTAATGGCCTGGACAAGGAGGCCGCCGGCCGCGTGGCGGGCGAGGGCTTCTACTACCTGATGGGGGACATTGCCCGGCTGCACAGCGCTGTGACCGCCTATGCGCGGGATTTCATGATCGACAAGGGCTTCACCTATTACATCCCGCCGTTCATGATCCGCTCCAAGGTGGTGACCGGCGTGATGAGCTTTGAAGAGATGGATGCCATGATGTACAAGATCGAGGGCGAGGATCTGTACCTCATCGGCACCAGCGAGCACTCCATGATCGGCAAATTCATTGACACCATCACCCCCGAGGAGCAGCTGCCGCTGACCCTCACCAGCTATTCCCCCTGCTTCCGCAAGGAAAAGGGCGCACACGGCATTGAGGAGCGCGGCATCTACCGCATCCACCAGTTTGAAAAGCAGGAAATGATCGTGATCTGCCGCCCGGAGGAGAGCATGGAGTGGTTCAACAAAATGTGGAGCTATTCCGTGGAGCTGTTCCGCTCACTGGACATCCCGGTGCGCACGCTGGAATGCTGCACCGGCGACCTGGCCGACCTGAAGGTAAAATCCTATGATGTAGAGGCCTGGTCCCCCCGCCAGAACAAATACTTCGAGGTCTGCTCCTGCTCCAACCTCGGCGACGCACAGGCGCGCCGGCTGGGCATCCGCGTGAAGGGCGCAGACGGCAGCAAGTACCTGGCGCACACCCTCAACAACACGGTGGTGGCGCCGCCGCGTATGCTGATCGCCCTGCTGGAAAACAACCTGGAGTTTGACGGCCAGAAGTACAGCGTGCGCATCCCGAAGGCACTGCAGCCGTACATGGGCGGCAAGACCCGCATTGAGGAAAAATAAAGGCGTACCACACAAGGCCACCCGGCCCTGCGCGGCATTGCCTAAGCTCCGGCGCACCGGATGCCGCCCGCCGGCGGCATCCGGTGCGCTTTTTGAAAGAGAGGAGGCGGCGGCTGTGATCCGCATGGTCTATGAAGATCCGGCACTGCTGGTGTGCATAAAGCCGGTGGGGCTGCTCTCCGAGCCGCTCGGCCGGGAGCGCTGTCTGCCGGCGCTGCTGCAAAAGCAGACCCGCGCCTACAAGATTGCGGTCATCCACCGGCTGGACCGCAATGTGGGCGGACTGATGCTGTATTCCAAAAGCAGCCGCGCCACCGCCCCATTGGCGAAAATGATGGCCGCGCACCGCTTTACAAAGGAATACCTGGCGGTGGCGCGGGGCACCCTGCCCCCTGCCGGCCGGCTGGAGGACTGGCTGGTGAAGGACCGGCAGCGCGGCAAGGTGTTTGTGGCGCGCCGACCATCGCCGGAGGCCAAGGCAGCCAGCCTGGATTACCGGACGGTGGCGTGCCGGGACGGCCTTTCACTGGTGCGGGTAACGCTGCACACCGGGCGCACCCACCAGATCCGGGTGCAGCTGGCCTCACGCGGCTTTCCGCTGGTGGGGGATACCAAATACGGCGACCCGGACACAGAGGCCAACGGCCGCACGCCGATCGCCCTGTGGTCCTACCACCTGGGGTTCATCCACCCCCTGACCGGCCGGCCGATTGAGACCTTCTGCCCGCCGGAGGCGACAGGGGCATTCGGCCGCTTTGCGCCGGAGCTGCGCCGACTGCTGGCGGAGGATACGGCCGCCTGCCCCGGCTGCCTGCTGCCGCCGGAGGCGCCACAGAAACAGAAACCGAAAAAGAGAGGAAGCAACCAACATGCATGAAACAATTTTTGTCCGCCCCTATACCGCACAGGATCTGCCGGCCATGGCCGCCATCTGGAATGAGGTGGTGCGGGACGGCGTGGCATTTCCGCAGGAGGAGCCGCTGACCCTGCCGCAGGCAGAAGTCTTCTTCGCCGCACAGGATCACTGCGGCGTGGCCGCCGACCGGCAAACCGGCGCCGTGCTGGGGCTGTACATCCTGCACCCGAACAATGTCGGCCGCTGCGGCCACATTGCCAATGCCAGCTATGCGGTGGCCTCGGCGGCCCGCGGCCGGCATATCGGGGAGCAGCTTGTGCTGGACTGCCTGGCACAGGCCAAAGAGCACGGCTACCGGCTGCTGCAATTCAATGCGGTGGTGGCCAGCAATCTTTCCGCCCGGCACCTGTATGAACGGCTCGGTTTCCAGCTGATCGGCACGGTGCCGCAGGGCTTCCGGCTGCCGGACGGCCGCTACGAGACGATCTGCCTGTACTACCACACGCTGGAATGACCTCTGTCCGGCCCGTATACGGACCGGACGGCGATTTGCATCAAGCAAATCCCGCTTTAGTCGGTCATTCCGTACTTGTCTATGAAATGCTGTCCTCTTGACTAAAACTTAATCAAAAAGTATAATGTCAACTGACGGAGCACACTTTCCGCGACAAAATGACAAACAAGCAAAGGCGGGATAAAGTAAATGATTTTAATTATAATCATAATTATAGCTGCTTTGATAGCCACAATCAAAATTATACTGGAACAACAATACAAAAACCTTGAAGCTGATGCTCTAAAAAATTTAGGCTTCTCAGACTGGCATGTTGTTCATTACTTTGACGAAAAGGTGACTGTAAAAAGTCGACAGACATTGGAAAAGTATGATGATATAAGATTTTTCAGAGAAAACAGCGAAAAATTGGCCTACGCGGAGGAAGTCATCCAAAAGAAAGGAAGCATCGCAACAAATCTAAGACAGTTCCTTGAAAATAACGAATACAAATCCCGCGCACAGTATTCCCGACTCGCCGAACAGATCCGCACGGTTTTGAGAAAGACCGAGGCTTACAGGATCAAGGTTACCTATATATCGTCAGCCGGAAATAAACTGGGCAAAAAAGAAATAGCTGTAAGACAAGAGGATATAGATAAATTTAAGAAAGACCCAACCCTGCTTATGAGCAAGGGAGAGTACAATAAACTCTTGAGAGAGCAGCAAAAAGAAGCCTTAGGCCAGAAACAGCATGAATACTATGCTCGTATAAACGAAATTATCGATTACGCCAATGAGAACAAGGACTCCTTGATCATCCGAGGCAGTGAGGAGAAATTGGATAAAAAGGTTTCCCAACTAATCGATAGTACGGTCAGCGCTATCAAAAAAGTAAAAACCATTGATAGTGAAGAGTGGGATGTTTTATCCAATCTCATTACGCACATCCAGAGTGAAATAGAACAAATCGTGAGCAAAAACCAGAAAATACTTGAGTATTATCAGTCTCCCGATTTCTCAAAAATCAAGGAAACTTGCGAAGCGCTGATGAGTAGCCAAAGAGAATTCAACGAATACATTACCGAGAAGGTACAATCCATCTCACGGCTCTTTGGCACCAGAGTTATCCGGAATGAAACGATCACCGAGGACGAATACAACTATATTCGCCCGTACAAAAAAACAATCACTCCCTTTACCGCCGAAGTTTCTGCAGCGGTATTTGCAAGTGCAGAAAACAACCCACTGGAGTACATAGCAAAAAATTTTTATCCAAATAAAAGCCTATATCCAGAGCAGCTCCAAAAGCTTTATCTGCTTGTGGAAGAGCTTGAAACCTTGAAAGACGCCAAAAAGATTATTGATAACTATAAAGCAGAGTATCAACAGTATCTTGGTGATGTTCCGGATTTTGTTATGGAAAACGACGAGGCAGGATTTTATTCAAGACTCGGATTTGCTAACATTGATGAGAGCACGCTTACAGTCGAATACAAATTCTCATACACTTCTGGTGGTGGAATGGCGCAAAGATCTTTTACTGTACCGATGACAGAAGAAAATATCATAAACCTGATCAAAATTCTGGAAAATAAGCTTACTGCAAACGCCTTTGCCCGCGAACAGCGTTCCCTGATGACTAAAAAACTGCGCGAACATATCAAGACCCGGGATAACTTCACATGTTGCAATTGCGGTAATTCCACCTATGCCGAACCGAATTTGCTTTTAGAGATAGATCATATTGTTCCGGTGGCAAAAGGCGGTTGTACAGTAGAGAATAACCTCCAGACCTTGTGTTGGAAGTGTAATAGAGCAAAAAGTGATAAACTTGTGGATTACAACTAACCGTCTGACGATTTAGCCTGGCACTTGTGATCGCCGTCCGGCCCGTATACGGGCCGGACGGCGGCTTTTATGGCAGGGAGAGCCTTGGCATAGACCGATGGGATGGCCGTCGGAGCAGCGGTTACTGTTTTTGGGCTACGCTGCGGCGCGATCCGGGCACATTGCCCATCCATGGATTGACAGCCGCGGCTTTTCCCGATATAATAGGGAAGTATATAAGAAATATGTAAAGTATATAGAATGGAACAGGTGTTTTCCGGGGTGGCCGGGGCACTTTTCCCCGGGGCAGACCCGGAGACCGCCGGCCAACCGCGACCGATACAAGGAGATGACTGGGATGCCCGCAAACACACCCGAAAATATGCGTGCAACCACGCCCGGAAGCGGGCGCACCACCACCCGCCGGCGGTGGCCGTGGGTGGTGCTGGCTGTGCTGTGTGCCGCGGTGATGGCCGTCAGCGGCGCCGTGCTGCTGAAACATTATCTGCCGGATCCGAACCGCCATATTGTCCCGGAGCCCAGCGCCGATCCCTCCTCTGCGGCACCGGTGCTGGTGGATAACCCCATTGACTTTGCCGCACTGCAGGCCGAAAACAGCGATATCGTCGGGTGGATCCGCATCCCCGGCACCACCATCGACTACCCCATCCTGCAAAGCAGCGAGGAGGAGGAAGAGGACTTCTACCTCAGCCACGACAGCCAAAAACAGCCAAAACGCGCCGGCAGCATCTATATCCAGAAGCTGAACAGCGCCAGCTTCACCGACGCCAACACCCTGCTGTACGGCCACTATATGGCCAATGGCTCCATGTTCGCCGATCTGCACCAGTTCCGCAAGGAAGCCTTTTTCAACGAGCACCAGACGGCGTACATCTACACGCCCGGCCATATCCTGACCTACACCATCTACTCCGCCTTTGTCTATGACGACCGGCATATCCTCAATTCGTTCGATTTCCACTCGGTGGAAGGATACCAGACCTTCATCGACGAGACGCTTAACCCGCCCAGCATGGCGCGCCGTGTGCGCGAGGGGGTCAGCGTGACGACCAGCGACCGCATTATCAGCATGAGCACCTGCGTGGGAGCCGGCAAGCAGGACCAGCGGTATTTAGTGGAAGGGGTATTGACGCGTGACGAGCTCACCAACTAAGCACAGCCGGCCACGGCGGCGGGGTATCCGCATCCTGCTGGCGGTGGTGGCAGCGATCGCCGTGGCGGCGCTGCTGCTGACCGGCGGCTACTGGTATCTGCGCCAGCAGGGACGGCTATCCTTCCTGCATCGGCGGGGTGGCATAGATTCCCCCAGCTCCGCTGTCAGCACCGACGCCGACGACCCGGATCTGATCACCTACCAGGGGAAAACCTACCGATACAACGAAAACATCGTCAGCCTGCTTTTCCTCGGTGTAGATAAAAAGGATGTGCAGACCAATGAAGGCTACGGCAAAAACGGACAGGCCGACAGCCTGTTTCTGGCGGCGCTGGACACCGGCACCGGCCGCGTCCGCATTATCCCGCTGACGCGGGAATCCATGGTGGATGTTGACCTGTACACGGTGGAGGGCAATTACGCCGGCACCCAGAAGCTGCAGCTGTGCCTGGCCTATGCCTATGGCAGCACCGGGGAGGATTGCAGCCGGAATGTGGCCCGCTCGGTCAGCCGGCTGCTATACGGCATACCGGTGGACGCTTTCGTGACCATCGACCTGCAGGGGGTGCAGAAGCTGACCGATGCGGTGGGCGGCGTCCCGGTGGAGGCACTGGAAAGCTTCACCACAAACGGCTACACCTTCCGGCAGGGGAAAAGCGTGACCCTGCGCGGCGCCGGGGCGGAGGCCTACATCCGCTACCGCACCAGCACGGTGGACGGCAACACCAAGCGCATGAAGCGGCAGCAGCAGTTCCTCAGTGCCTTTTTCAACCAGGCGAAAGCCAAGCTGCGCAGCAATATCACCCTGATCGGCAGCTACTACAATGTGGCCAAGCCGTATATCGTCAGCGACCTGACGCTGCCGCAGATCACCTACCTGGCCACCAGCGGGCTGGCCGGCGGCAGCGGTAACGGCCTGGAGTATATCCAGATCGCCGGCGAAACAGTCCAGGGGGCAGAATTTGTGGAATTCTACCCGGATCAAAGCTCCGCCTATGAGGCGGTACTGGCAGCGTTCTACACGCCGGTGGAGCAGTGACGCCGTCCGGATTTCCGGGAAAAATACCAAGCCAAAACGAATACGGGGCGTATATATCATATGATATATACGCCCTGTATCTTTTTATTGTTCTGTACGGCTCTGTCGACCCGGTCGGCTGCGCCGGTTCGGCCGGATGCGCCATATCGCCTCGACATACTCCGCCACCGCGCGGTCGGAGGAGAAGCGGCCGGCAGCACACACATTGCGCCACTGGCGGGCGGCAAACGCCAACCGATCCTGCCCATATTCCCGGTTAAGCTGCACCCGTGCAGCCAGATAGCGGTCAAAATCGGCCAGCAGGAAATAGTGATCCGCCGGGTGCCAGTCCGCACCGTCCAGCAGGGCGGTATACAGCTCCCGGAACATCCCGGTGCCGCCATCGTCCAGCGTGCCGTCCACCAGCGCATCCAGGCAGCGGCGCAGGCGAGCGTCCTGCTCATACCAATCGCGGGCACGGTAGGTCTCCCGCAGGCGCTCAAGCTCCTCCACCCGCGCGCCGAAGATCGCCTCATTCTCCTCGCCGGCGGCCTCCACGATCTCCACATTGGCGCCGTCATAGGTGCCCAGCGTAATGGCACCATTGAGCATCAGCTTCATATTGCCGGTGCCGCTGGCCTCGGTGCCGGCGGTGGATATCTGCTCGGAAATATCCGCCGCCGCCACGATGTGCTCCGCACAGGTCACATCGTAATCCGGCACAAACACCACCTCCAGCAGACGGCTGACCCGCGCATCCCCGGCGATCAGCGCCCCCACGGCGTGGATCAGCTTGATGATCGCCTTGGCGCGGGCATAGCCGGGCGCCGCCTTGGCGGCAAACAGCACGGTGGTGGGAGTAAACCCGGTCAGAGAACCCTCCCGCAGCTCGTAGTACAGCTCCAGCAGGCACAGGGCATTCAGCAGCTGCCGCTTGTATTCGTGCAGGCGCTTGACCTGCACATCCAGCAGCCGCTCAGGATCGAAGTGCAGCCCGCGGTGCTGCCGGCAGAAATCGCACAGCCGCTGCTTATTCTGCTGCTTGATGGAAATAAACGCCTGCAGCACAGCGGAGTCGTCCGCATACGGCGTCAGGCTCTGCAGCCGGTCAAGGTCGGTGATCCAGGCATCGTCCCCCAGCAGCCTGGTCAGCAGTGCCGCCAGCGGCGGGTCGGCCAGCGCCAGCCAGCGGCGCTGGGTGATGCCGTTGGTCACATTCAGCAGCTTATCGGGGTACAGGGCGTTCCATGCCGGCAGCATCTGCCGGCGCAGAATATCCGTGTGCAGCGCCGCCACCCCGTTCACCCGGCGGCTGCAGTAGCAGGCCAGATAGGCCATGTGCACCGTACTGCCCTGCAAAAGCAGCAGCTGCGGCCAAAGCTCCTGTGGCACCTGCCGGCGGCGCAGCTCCGCACGCTGGCGGCCGGCAATCTGCCGGATGACCCGCGCTGCGCCGGGACACACCCGCCGCACGGTGGCCATATCCCAGCGCTCCAGCGCCTCCGGCATAATGGTGTGGTTGGTATAGTTGAAGATCTCCCGTGCGGCGGCAAGCGCCTTGCCGAACGGCACCCCACGCGCCTGCAGCAGCCGGATCAGCTCCGGCACGGCGATTACCGGGTGGGTATCGTTCAGCTGCACCGTGATCTGCCGCGGCAGCTCCTCCCAATCCGGCCCGTGCACCGCCTCGAAACGGCGCAGCATATCCTGCAGCGAGGCGCTGCAGAAAAAATACTGCTGCCGCAGCCGGAGCTGCCGGCCGGCCGGGGTGGAATCGTTCGGGTACAGCACGCGGGAGATATCCTCCGCGCGGTTTTTGCGCCGCACGGCACGGTCATACTGCTGCTCGTTGAACAGAGACAGGTCGAAGGGGGTTTGCGGCTCACACTGCCACAGCCGCAGGGTAGAGACATGGTGGCCGCCATAGCCGATCACCGGCATATCGTAGGGTACGGCACGCACATCGCCATCCCCGAAGCTGACCGTCACCGCCTCGTCCTCCCGGCGCACCGACCACGGATCGCCGTAACGGGTCCAGTCATCCACCGCCTCCTGCTGGAAGCCCTCCCGGATCTCCTGCCGGAAGATGCCGTAGCGGTAGCGGATGCCATAGCCATCCAGCGGCAGCCCCAGCGTGGCGGCACTATCCAGATAGCAGGCGGCCAGCCGGCCGAGCCCGCCATTGCCCAGCGCGGCATCCTCGATCTGCTCCAGCTCACCGAGGGAACGGCCGAGCGCCTGCAGCGCCCCGGCCGCCGGCTCCGTCAGCCCGGTACACAGCAGGTTATTATATATGGCGCGTCCCACCAGGTACTCCGCCGAAAGATAATAGGCGCGCCGGTGGGTGGCGTGCCACCGGCTGCTGCGGGTCCAGGCCGGCGTGATCTGCCGCAGCACCGTGCGGGCAAGGCAGGTGTGCAGCTCATGCACTGTCAGCTGCTGCGGCGTGCGCTGATACAGCGCCGCAGCCAGACGCTCCAGCTCCCGTTTTTCATCGGCCATGGTCATGGTTCCTCCTTTTTATCCTTTCACCGCGCCGGCAATCACACCGCGGATGATATATTTCTGACAGGCAAGATAAAAGATGATGATGGGCAGGATAGCCAGCACCAGCATGGCCATCAGGCCGCCGTAATCGGTGGCGCCATAGGCACCCTGCATGGCGATCTGGATGGTAACCGGCACCGTTTTGCGGCGGGTGCCCAGCACCAGATAGGGCAGCAGGTAATCATTCCACACCCACATGGCATTGAGAATAGCCACCGTAACGGCAGTGGGGCGCATGACCGGCAGCACCACCCGGAAAAAACACTGCACCGGATTGCAGCCGTCGATGGTGGCGGCCTCCTCGATCTCCAGTGGAATGGCCTTGACAAAGCCGCAGAACATGAACACCGACAGCCCCGCGCCAAAGCCGAGGTACACCGGCACAATGCCAGGCACCGTATTCAGGTGCAGCCGGCCGACCACATAGGTCATGGTGAACATCACCATCTGGAACGGCACCACCATGCTGAACACAAACAGGTAATACAGTGTGCGGGTCAGGGCATTTTTTACCCGCACCAGATACCACGCCGTCATGGCAGTACACAGCACGATCAGCGCCACTGAGGCCACCGTGATGAACACCGACCGGGCAAACGCCGCCGGAAAGCCGGCTGTGCGCAGGCCGGTCAGATAGTTTTCCAGCCCGGCAAAGGTTTCGCCGGCCGGCAGAGAAAACGGCTCACTGGAAATATACAGCCGCACCTTAAAGGAATTGAGCAGCACCAGCAAAACGGGGATGAGAAACACCACCGCCAGCACACACAGCAGTGCCGTCCACCAGCCGGCCGCACGGGTCTTTTCGTTCATTGCTCCACCTCCCGGCTGCGGGTCAGCCACAGCTGCAGCCACGCCAGCGCTGCCACCAACAGGAAGAACAGCACCGCCTTGGCCTGCCCGACCCCCTGCCAGCCGGTGCGGCCGTAAAAGGTCTGGTAAATATTCAGTGCCAGCATCTGTGTACGGTTTTCCGGTGCGCCGGCGGTCAGCGCCAGGTTCTGGTCAAACATCTTAAAGGCATTGGTGAGGGTGAGGAAAGTGCAGATGGTGACCGAGGGCATCACCAGCGGCAGCTTGATACGCCACAGGGTGGTGAACCGCCCGGCGCCGTCGATGGCCGCCGCCTCCAGCAGATCGCCGGGGATATTCTGCAGCCCGGCGATATAAATGACCATCATATAGCCGATCAGCTGCCAATTGGTGAGCAGCACCAGCCCCCAAAAGCCGTACACCGCCTTGAAGGTGATATCCACCCCCCACAGGCCCAGCACACCATTGAGCAGCAGGTTCCAGATATAGCCCAGCACAATGCCGCCGATCAGGTTGGGCAGAAAGAAAACTGAGCGGAAGATATTGGTGCCCCGCAGGCTGCGGGTCAGCAGCAGCGCCAGCAGAAAGGCCAGCACATTCACCGTGACGATCGCCACCGCCGCAAACAGCGCCGTAAAGCCCAGCGCATGCACAAACTCGCTGTCCGCCGTGAAGGCGCGCACATAGTTCTGCAGCCCGACGAAACGGGCATCCGTGACGGTGGTAAAGCGCGTGAAGGACAACCATACGCCCATCACAAACGGCACAATAAAGGCAACACAGAAGGCCGCCAGCGTAGGCAGCACAAACAGGGGAAACCAGGGTCGCAGAGACTTGTTCATGGGATTTTCGGCCGCTCCTTTCCGGAATACTTGCGGAAATTGCAGCAATCGCGCCCGCATCCGCTTGTATCAGCGGCATTAGTGTGCGCGGCACGGCCGGATTTATTCTGCCGGCCGGCAATGTCGGCCAATGAATATAAAAAACCAACGCCGCCGATCAGCATTTAACCAATCGGCGGCAGGCAAAATAAAAAAAAGACGCATCTGCCGGTTGGCAGATGCGTCTTTTTGACCGGAAACGGTGCTTTGGCGAAATGCGCCCTTTTACTCCGGCCTTTTTACAGCGAGATCCTCCCGGTTCACCTGCGTGGGGTAGACAAAGTGGATCATAGAAGTGCTCCTCTCGGTTTTGGGAAACAATGTCCCTGCCGCAAAGCCGCTGATAAATAAAAAATGTACCCGAACCGCATTCTGTAAGAAAATGGTCCGGGTACAGATCGTGTGGTGGACATTAACGGACTCGAACCGCTGACCCTCCGCACGTCAAGCGGATGCTCTACCAGCTGAGCTAAATGTCCATAGCAACAGGAACATGGACGATTATAGCCCAAAGGGCGCAGTTTGTCAAGAGAAAAAACGAAAAAATCCGCCGACGGCCGGATTTTCCCGCTGTTACCGCCGGTGCAGGCGCAGCGCCACCGCGGTGATATCATCCTGGTGCTCGGTCTGTGCCGCACGGGCGGCAGCCACCACCGCATCCGCCAGCGCCTGCATGCTGTCCCCGGCCGGATGCCGGCGCAGCAGCGCCTCCAGCGCTGCCATGCCACCGGAAAGCGCCCCATCACTGACCAGCAGCAGAATATCGCCATCCGCCAGCCAATCATGGCTGTGCTCAAAGCTGACCTGCGGCAGAATACCAAGCGGCAGCCCCGGCCGCTCAATGCGGGATACCCGCTCCCCGCTGCGCAGCAGCGAGGCAGCGGCACCGGCCTTGAAATTATCCAGCCGGCCGGAAAATTCGTCCACCACCGCCACATCCAGCGTAGCCAGGCTCTCCTCGCGGCTTTTCACCAGCAGGGCGGCATTGACCGTCTGCAGGATGCTGTCCGGGCTGAAGCCTGCCCGCCACAGGCGGGTGGCCAGACCGGCCGCCATGGCCCCATCCACCGCCGCGCGGCCGCCGCTGCCCATGCCATCGCTGAGCAGCACCACCGTCTGTCCGCGCTGGGAAAAGTGCTCCGCCGCATCACCGCACAGCTTCTCCCCGCCGCAGCACAGCTGTGCGCGGCCGATCTCCACAGAATAGCGCGGGCGCTCTGTCAGCGTCACCCGCAGCTGACGGCCGCATTCTGCCACCGCCGGCGGAGCAAAATCCCGTCCGCAGGCCTCCCGGATCTCCCGCAGCCAGCGGCCGCCATCCAGCCGCACCCCCACATCCTGTGTCAGGATCTCCACCGTCAGCCGGCTGCCCCGGCTGCGGGTGCACAGGGCATCCTGCACCGGCATCCCATGGTCCCGGCACACCGCCAGCACCCGGCCGGAAAGCTCGGTATCCACCTGCCCCGGCTGCTGCAGTTCCCCGGCGATATCCGTCAGCAGGGCGCCGGTGCCGCCCAGCTGCTGCTGCAGGGAAACCTGCAGCTCCTCCAGCCGCCGCCACGCGCCCTCCCGCGCCACCATGGCGGCATAGCCGGTGCTCAGCGTATCCGCCAGCTGCTGCGGCTGGCGGCAGTGCTGCGCCGGCCAACCGGTCAGCTGATCAGCCGCAACCGCCGCCTGCTGGCGCAGCAGCGGCACGGTGGCCTCCAGTGCCGCCAGCATCTCCTCCCGGTGCTGCTCCCAGCAAAGCTGCTGCAGCGGGCAGCCGGCACACACCGCCGCCCGGCAATCCCGCAGCAGCGCCGCGGTATCCTGTGCGCCGTGCCGCGCCAGCCGTTCGGATACCACCCCCACGGTATCCGCCACATCCTCCAGTGCCTGCGCAGCTACCTCCAGCCGCATGGTCATGGCGCGCCGCATCCCCTCCACCGCCGGCAGATCACGGCTGCGGATAAACAGATGCCCCAGCCGCCGGTCCCAGCTTTTCGGCAGCAGCACCAGCAGCAGACCGCCGCCGGCGATCTCGTACAGGTGGATCAGGGCAGCAGAATCGGTTTCCGCCAGCGTGACCACGCCGGCCGCCACAAAAAAGGTCAGCGCCTCCACCGCCCGGCCAAAGCGGGAAAACACCCCGGCAATCAGCCCGCCGAAAGCCATGGCAATGGCCAGCACTGTCTGCCCCGGCGCGGCCACGGCCACCGCCGCGCCCATGATGACCCCGGCCATGCAGCCGCCGGCCTCCCGGCCGGAGCGTGCCAGCACCAGCACCAGCAACACCGCCACCATGCGGCCGGGGGAAAATTCCCGCACCGTGACGGTGGAGGCCGCCATGATCGCCACCGCCCCGGTCAGGATCAGCGCCGCCTGCTGCCCCGGCGTCAGCAGGGGGCGGCTCTGCGTGCTGTGCATTGCTGCAAGGCAATCCCGGCTCCAGGCCACCGCCACGCCAAAAAACACGGCACAGCCGGCCGCCACTGCCCCCTCCGCCAGGATCAGCAGCACCCGCCAGACATCCAACCCGGTCTGCCCCAGGATCAGCAGCCCGGTGGCCGTGGTGGAGACAAACGCCAGCAGCGGCGGCACAAACGGCCGCTCCCGCAGCTCCGGCACCGCCGCCAGCACCCACCGGGTGGCAGCAACCAAGGCCGCTGCCGCGATATAGCGCAGCGGCAGCACCACCTGCCCGGCCAGCAGGTAGCCGGCTGCCACCGCGGCCGCCACCGGCAGCGTCCACTCCCCGGCGGCGGCGGTCAGACCCACGCCGCAGGGCGCCATCTGCCCGTACAGCACCGCCCGCGGCATCAGCAGCCCGGCAAGGCACCACAGCAGTGCCAGTGCTGCCCGTTCTCCCCATTCGCCTTTTCCTTCCCCCTGCGCCGCGCGGCCGGCCGGCCGGCGCGCCGCTGCGCGCTCCTTCATGCTTGTCCCATCCTTTTTGGCTGAATTTCCCTGCCAGTATACCGCCCGGCGGGCGCTGCGTTTGTCGCAATTGCAGCGCAAAACGGCGCTTATTCTGCCGCAAACGGCCGATTGAACGCATACCGGAAAGAGCAGCGCCGCCACCGGCCATTCCCCGCCATTTCCCGCCGGTTGACAAACCTCCACGATTGCAGTAGTATAAGACTGGTTTCCTGCCCATATACTATGATGCGCCCCGTGCGCTCTTCCCACAAAAAAATCCAATATCCGGCGGGCAGGCAAAGGAGGAACCATATGAAAAAAGGTCTTTTGATCACCCTGGGCGTAATCGTCGCCGTGCTGGTGCTGATCGTACTGCCGATTATCAGCAGCTACAACGGCCTGGTCTCCATGCAGACCAATGTGGAGGGCAAGCAGGCCGCCATCCAGACGCAGCTGCAGCGCCGGGCGGATCTGATCCCGAACTTTGTGGCCACGGTGAAGGGCTATTCCGACTATGAGCAATCCACCCTGACGGCCGTGACCGAGGCGCGTGCCTCGGTGGGGCAGGCCAAAACGGCCGCCGAGCAGAGCGCGGCCAGCGAACAGCTGGACAAGGCCATCTCCGTGTGGGTGAACGCCGTGACCGAGGCCTATCCCGACCTGAAGGCCAACACCCAATACACGGCACTGCAGGATGAGCTGGCCGGCACCGAAAACCGCATTGCCGTGGCCCGCAACGACTATAACACCGCGGCACAGCAATACAACACGGCCATCCGCCGTTTCCCGAAAAACCTGATCGCCGGGATCTTTGGCTTTGAAAAGGCGGACTACTTCCAGGCGGCCTCCGGCACGGAGCAGGCGCCGACGGTATCGTTCTGATGCGCAGGAGAACAATCGCCCTGCGCGCGGCGGCGCTGCTGCTGGTGGGCTGGCTTTGCCTGCTGCCCGGCCACGCTGCGGCCAAGGCCGCCTGGCCGGCGGCAACCGACCGCTTTTTTGTCAACGACTATGCCGGCATCCTGTCCGATGCAGATGCCCGGACGGTCTATGAAGCCGGGGTACGGCTGTATCAGGCGACCGACGCACAGGTGGTGCTGGTAACGGTGCAGAATACCGGCAGCCGCACGCTGGAGGACTACGCCCTCGGCCTTGCGCGCGATTGGGGCATCGGCACCAAAGAAAAAAACAATGGCGTACTGCTGCTGTTCACCGTGGACGGCCCCCACAGCCGCATTGAGGTGGGCAGCGGGCTGGAGGGCGCCCTGCCAGACTCCAAGGCCGGCCGGATACTGGACACCTATCTGGTGCCGTGGTATGCGGAAACGGATGCCTGGTCGGAAAAGCTGACCGACACCTATAAGGCGCTGGTGAATGTGACCTACGGAGAATACGGCATGACCGAGGAGCAGTATCCGCTGCCGCAGGAGCTGCCGGAGGAGGGGATGACAGCGGGAGATATCGCGCAGCTGGTGATGCTGGCGGCGTTCCTGCTGCTCTGTATCTTCAGCGGTCTGCGGCGCCGGCTGTGGGTACCGGCCGCCCCGTTCGGCAATGGCCGGCACAACCACCCCGGTGGTTTCGGCGGCTTCGGCGGTTTCGGCGGCGGGGGCGGCTTTGGCCGGGGCGGAGGAGGAGGCTTCTCCGGCGGAGGAGGAGGCTTCTCCGGCGGCGGCGCCTCCCGCTGAGCCGACCGCAATCTACCCCCCAACTGAAAAAAGTCTGCGTCGGCTCCGGATAGGAGCCGGCGCAGACTTTTTTTGCGCGGTGCGGCACGGTCAGGATTTATCCCCCGGCTTGGCCACCAGCGCACACAGAAAGCCGAACACCACCGCTGCGGTAATGCCGCCGGCCGCGCCGGTTACGCCGCCGGTGAGGATGCCCAGCGCACCCTTTTCGTGCACCGCCTCCTCCACCCCCTTGGCCAGCGTATACCCAAAGCCGGTCAGCGGCACTGTGGCGCCGCCGCCCGCGAACTGCACCAGCGGCTCATACAACCCCACGGCCGTCAGCACCACCCCCAGCGTGACGAAACCCACCAGTATCCGCGCCGGGGTCAGCTTGGTATAATCCATCAGCAGCTGCCCAACCACACAGATGCCGCCGCCGACGGCAAACGCCTTGACCAACATCCAATAATCCATTTGTACCGCCCTCCTTATACGCCTCTATTTTTCCTGCGGCGGGCAGAAATATACAAAAAATCCCGAAAAACACTGGACTTATGCACAGATATCTGCTATGATGGTAGCACTTTCAAAGGAGGTATCAACTGTATGCAGTCCGACTCAGACGGTATACGAACACTGCTTTTCATGCTGGTGCTTGTATGCTTCTCCGCCTATTTTTCCGCTACCGAGACCGCTTTTTCATCCTTCAACCGTATCCGGGTGAAAAACCTGGCCGAAAGCGGCGACCGCCGTGCGCAGCGGGTGATGACATTGGCCGGCAACTACGACCGGCTGCTTTCCACCATCCTGGTGGGAAACAACATTGTCAATATCCTGCTGACCTCACTGGCCACCGTTTTCTTTGTCAACCTATACGGCCAAAGCAAGGGTGCCACAATCGCCACGGTGGTTTCCACCATAGTGGTGCTCATCTTCGGTGAGATCTCGCCGAAAAGCCTGGCCAAAGACCATGCCGAAAGCTTCGCCATGGCCACCGCACCGGTGCTGCAGGGCATTGTGATCCTGCTGTACCCCGTCAACTGGCTATTCTCCCTGTGGAAAAGGCTGCTGAGCATCCTGTTCAAGAGCAAGGCCGAACAGGCCGTGACCGAGGAAGAGCTGCTCACCATTGTGGACGAGGCCGAACAGGGCGGCTCCCTGAACGAGCAGGAGAGCGACCTGATCCGCCGCGTGATTGATTTCAATGACCGCGAGGCGGTGGACATCCTCATCCCCCGCGTGGATGTGACCGGCATAGAGGCCGACGCCACCGCCGCCGAGCTGGCGCAGGTGTTCGCCGACACCGGGTATTCCCGCCTGCCGGTATACGAGGACACCATGGACCGTATCCTGGGTGTGGTGAACCTGAAGGACTATCTGCTGGCGGCAGACCGCCACCCCACGCCGCGGCAGATCATGCAGCCGGCGGTGTTTGTGCCGCCAACGGTTAAGATCCGTCTGCTGCTCAAGCAGCTGCAAACAGCCAAATCCCACATTGCCATCGTCTCGGACGAATACGGCGGCACACTGGGCATTGTCACCATGGAGGACATCCTGGAGGAGCTGGTGGGCGAGATCTGGGACGAACACGATGATGTGGTCGAAAGCATCCGGCCGCAGCCGGACGGCCGCAGCCTGGTGCTGTGCTCCACCGAGCTGTACACCATGATGGAATACTTTGACCGCGAAACCGCGTGCGACGCCTCCACGGTCAGCGGCTGGGTGATGGAAAGCCTTGGCCGTATCCCGGTGGTGGGGGACCGCTTCACTGCCGACGGGCTGGAGGCGGAGGTGGTGGCGGTGGACGCCAACCACCCCGAAGAGATCCTTGTGCGGCCGGTGGAGCAGCCGGACACACCGGAGGAATAAGACAATAAGAAACGGACGGACTGTTTACACAGCCCGTCCGTTCTTCTTTGCCAGCGCCAGCAGCTCCGCCACGGTGTATTCCCGGTCAAGCTCCAGCGCATAGCCGCCGGGGACGCAGCGGGTGAAAGCTGCCGGATCCGCGGTGTTGGAGGCAAACATCCCGTAGTGGTTGGGCACATTCACCGGTGCGCCGATGCGCACGGCCACGGCGGCTGCCTGCTGTGCATCCATATTGCCCAGCTGCCCATTGATACACAGAAAGCTGATCTGCGGATGCTCCTGCGCCACCGCAAACAGACGCTCATCCAGCAGCGTATCCCCGCTGAAATACAGCGTATGCCCCTGTGCTCGCAGCACCACGCCGAACGCCTCCACCGTGTGGCGGGCGAACACCGCCTTGACGGTAATAGCCCCCACCTGCACGGTCTGCCCCACAGCAAGAGTCTGCACCTGCGTCTGCCCCAGCCGGCGCAGCGTTTCGGCGCCGCCTGCCGTGGTAAGGAAGCGGGTGCCCGCCGGCATGGCCGCCGCCGCATCCACATCCAGGTGATCCAGGTGGTCATGAGTGCAGATCACCGCATCCGCCCGCACCTGCTGCGGGCGCAGCGGGGCAGGCACCAGCCGCGGGCGGCCGGCCACCCGCTCCACCGCATCCGAAAGGTAGGGGTCCAGCAGCAGGCGCGTGCCGCCGGCGGCAATGGCGTAGCCGCTCTGACCAAGCCAACGCACAGTCATCATAGCACGCTTTTCCCCCCATCCACATACAGGCTCTGGCCGGTGATATACCGTCCCCGGTCGGAGCACAGCAGACTGACCGCCCCGGCACAATCCGCCGGCTGCCCCCAAAAGCCGGCCGGGATGGTTGCCGCCACCTTGGCGGCATAAACCGGGTCGGCCAGCGCCGCGGCATTGCGGTCAGTATCAATCACCCCGGGCGCCACATTATTGACGGTGATCCCCTCCGCCGCCAGCTGCACCGCCAGCGACCGCACCATATTGGTCTGTGCCGCCTTGGAGGCGGAATACACCAGCATATCCGGGTGCGGCTTCGCCTCCTGCACGCTGCCGATGGTGACGATGCGCCCCCATCGCTGCGCCCGCATATGCGGCACGGCGGCCTGGATCAGCCGCATGGAGGCAATAAAATTGCAGGTAAGCTGCCGGGTACATTCCTCCACCGTGATCTGCTCCCACTTCTGCCGGTACTGCACCGAGGCATTGAGCACCAGCGCATCCACCGTGCCCATTTCCGCCGCCAAGCGGTCGATCTCCTCCAGCCGGCACAGGTCGGCACACAGCACGGCGGCACACCCGCCGGCCACCCGGATCTCTTCGGCCGTTTGCTGCGCCTTTTCCGTTTGCCCGGCACAGTGCACCAGCACCGTGTAGCCATCCCGCGCCAGCTGCAGCGCCACCGCCCGGCCGATCCCGCGCGAGGAACCGGTCACCAGCACGCGTTTTCCGTTTAACATTTTCGATACCCCTTAAAGTAGTATTTCCTTTACGGCTGTTTCCCCGTTATGTATACCGAATTCGGCAGTAGAATTGTCACCGGAAACAGTGTAATTGCCGTAAAAACCACGGAATTCGGCATAGCCGTTTTCGTCGGTAGTTAACGCTACCTTGGTGTGCCATACCTCATTTACAAGCCTTTGAAGCCTCAGTGCCGATTTTTTCGGCGTCAGATCATGATGCAAAAGGCCACCGCGACACATATTTTCGTTCCAATAACGACCAGAATTGTCGACATACGCATATCCGTCCGGAACATTCCAATAAACGATATCCCGCATGGACGGGTGGCTGAACCAAACCGAGTACAAAAGCTCAAGCAGATCCGCCTGCAGCTCTTCGTCTTCTTCGGTATCACCAAAGGTCGGTATCGTCACCTCGGTCATTTCAAGCGGCAGACCCAATTCGGCTATTATGTCCAGTCCTTTGCGTATTTTGGCCGGGTCTACCAGCTCATCGCCCCGTTTTACTGCTTTTTCATACGCCTCGTCGGTTCTGGCCGTTGTGCCGGTGAAAATATGGTGCTGTAAACCGATCTTATCAATTTCAGCTCCGCTCTTAAGAGCACTTTCAATCATCATAAAATACCCGTTGCGATATTTTTCCTGACTCAAACCGATAAGCGGGTTCGCCTCGTTTATAACCAGCGTTTCATCGGGAAAATACTTTCTTGCAAGAGCAAACGCCCACTCTATTATATCGCGCTTGCTGCTGATTGCGCTCTTATACTTCCACCCAGGCTCCTGGAACAGCTCGTTGATGACCTCAAATTCCAACATTCTGCCGGAAAAGCGTTCGGAAATCTGTCTGAAGCGTTCCTCGTAGAGCCTTTCCATCTCCCGCATATTGTCGCGCGGCAGCCATTCCGGGATAAATTTATCGTAAATCAAACAGTGAAGCTTCGGCTTTATGCCGTTTTCCTCACAGTACTCAACGCAAAGCTCGGACGATGGCCGACGCCAGACCTTAGGACTGTCTTTGTCATACCGCGGCTTACCCTGTTCCGGCTCCAAGCCATCCCAATAAAACGGAATGGTTGCAAGGTTAAAGCACTTCTTGAATACCTCACGATAATTTTGATTTTCTTCTGCGTGAGCAAATTCGTCCAGCATAAAAATGTTTGCACCGAAACCAAAATCGTGCGAAACCTGATTTACCTGAACCCTTGCGTTTCTAAGCGGTTTGCCGTTTGCATCTTTAAAATGCAGCTTGCACCAGCCTTTTCGATATTTTTCAATATCGCTTTTCACTCTGCCCTCAAGCAGCTCACGACTGTCTTCCGCCGCTTTCATCCAAATTTTTCTGTTTTCTGCCGGGTTTAACATAAAATCTACCTCCATTTTATCATTACAGGGCGGTTTGGGTATCGTTTGGGTCGCCATTGCGGGCTAAATCGTATTCCTTTGTCCAGTCCAGGCTGCGGTATTCTTCGCCGCGCGGGTCGGTCCTGATCCACTGCAGCAGCATATCCAGCATCTCCTCCGACCAGGTATTCTTATCAATCTGGGCGGTGGTGAATTTGCCCTGGCAGATCATCTCAAAGCCGAAATCATCCTTAACATGGGTCTTGGCCGCCCCCTCCACCACCTCGGCCACCAGGTGCGCGGGGATGAACAGCACCCCGCCGCCGGCACCAAACACCACATCCCCCGGCAGGCATACCGCGCCGCCAAAGGCTGTGATATTGTTCCAGTCCTTCATGACAAACTCCCGGATCGGGGTGGGGTCGATGCCGCGGTAGTACACCTGCACGCCCGGCACCGCCTGCATCTGCTCCACATCCCGTACGCCGCCCCAGATCACGGCCCCGCCGGTTTTGGTGCGGTTGTGCAGGGCTGTGGTCAGATTGCCGCCGAGGAAGGTGCCCTTATAGATCTTATCGTACATATCGCACACCACCACATCCCGCTCATACAGGTGGTCAATGACCCACTGGTTATAATTGCCCTGCAGGCCGTCCTCGCCGCCGTGGGCAAACTGCACACTGTGCAGATCGGGGCGGGTGGGGCAATAGGTGCAGGTAACTGCCCGGCCGACCAGCTTGCGGCCGTCCGTGTGCAGCGCCTGCAGGGGGCTTTCGCCGCCGCCGACAAACTGGTGCTCATACCCCAGCGTGAAGATCGGCTTCCACACCTCCTCCAGCGTCATGCCGTGCAGGGCGTCCAGGTACTTGTCCGCCACCTTCGGGCGGCCGTCCGGCAGGCGCTCCCCCTGCCACAGCGGGGTGAGAGAAAGAATTCTCTCCCGGTCATTGAAATGCATGGCTTATCCCTCCTCTTTTCATCCCTTGTCATCAAATGCTGCCAGAAAATACGCCTTCGGCTGCAGCTCCAGCAGCACCTGGCCATCCTCGCTGTGCGGCAGCCGCACCCCGCGGCTGAGCAGGGTCTCCGTTATCCGGATATTCGCCCCCAGTGAGATGTGCTGCGGCGTGCTGCCGGTATTAAAGGCCGCCACCACCCGGCTGCCCGGCGCACGGCGGATAAAGGCCATGGTGGTCTCCGGCAGGCCGTATTTCCAGCTCATGGTGCCCTCATACAGCGCCGGCACCGTGTGGCGCAGCGCGGTCAGCCGCCGCACAAGCTGCAGCCGGGCAGTGCCCTGCGGAGTATCCCCCTGCTCCCAACGGATGCTGTGGTGTCCGGCGCAGAAACGGCTGCTGAAAATGGCGTGCGGCGCATCGTCCGCGACCTCATAGCCGTTATACAGGAACGGGATGCCGTGCGTGCAGAACTGAAAAACCAGCGCCGCATCGGTCGCCTCGTGCCCGGCATAGGTCTCATAGCGGCCGCGCGGGTCATCGCAGACCGTATCGTGGGTGTCCAGCGCCCGGATCAGTGCCCGGCCGCGCGGCACATCCAGCACAGCGTCGATCTGCTGCAGACGCACCGCAGGCGTATCGCCGGCAAACACATGCTTGACCGCCTCGTGCTCCGGCCAGAACAGCAGATAGCCGGCGTCAAACGCCTCCTCCAGCCAGCGGGGCTTGCAGCCCTCATCCAGCATAAACAGCTCCGGCCGGATCGCCCGGCAGCGGCGCACCCCCTCGCGCCAAAAATCCACCGGGCACTCATCGCCCACATCACAGCGGAAGCCATCCACTGCCAGCTCCCGCACACACCATTCCATGTGCCCCCACAGATACTCCCGCAGCGCGGGGTTATCAAAATTCAGCAGCGGGAAGCTCCATTCGCCGTAATCCATATCCCCCTGCGGGGTGCGGCGCACAAAGTCCGGGTGCTCCGCCAAAAACACCGCCTGCGGCCCGCAGTGCAGATACACCAGGTCCAGCAGCACCCGCAGGCCCAGCCCGTGCGCCGTGTGCACAAAGCGCCGCAGATCGTCCGTGGTGCCGTATTCCGGGTCAACGGCAAAGTAATCCTTGATGCGGTAGGGGTTGCGCGGCTCGCCATACCCGCTGTCGCGCTGGCGCTTTGACCAGTGGGCGGGATCCGGGTCATCATCCTGTACAAAGCAGGGACACAAATAGATATAATCCACGCCGAGGCTCTGCAGAAACGGCAGCTTCTTCTCGGCGGCCGCCAGTGTGCCCTCCGGGGTAAAAACGCGCAAAAACAGCTGGTAGATCACGCGGTTTTCATAGGGGGAATACATAAGGGGCTCCTCTCCTTTTATAAATTCATCGTTCTGCGGCCGATACAACGACGGTCTGCTGCGTCTCACCGGTCTCCCCGGACAGGTGCAGCCGGCTGCGGCGGCCGTCGATCTCCATGGCATAGCTGCCGTTGTATCCGTGAAAATGCACGCAGCCGGCAGCGTCGGTCTGTGCTTCCACGGTGGTGCGCCACTCCCGGTTGATCAGGCGATCCAGCGCCCGATAGGCCGGCTTTTCGCGGTAATCCCCGTCGATCAGCCCGGTGGAAGGCAGATTTTCGCCCAACGCCCGGCGTCTGGTCGTCAGCACGCCGTCATCGGTCAGGTTCCACCAGAAAATGCCGTCCACATTCCTGTGGGAGAAGCAGACCTTATAAAGATACACGGCAGCCTCGGCCTGGAATTCCTCATCCGGCTCCGAGGGGATGCTGACCTCCGAAAGCACCAGCGGCTTTCCGAATTCGGCATAGGTATCCAGCACATCGTACAGCCGCTCCGCGTCGTAAACATTGTGGAAGGCCGCCGAATCGTAGGTGTGGCACTGGAGACCGATCCGGTCGATCGGTGTGCCGCGCGACAGCAGATCGCGGATATTAAGGTAATAGGCGCTGTACCGGCCATGGTATTCGGCAAAGGCGGCGCCGACCGCCTCATTGAGAACCAGGGCATTCTGCGGAAAATACTGTCTGGCCAGGTCGAAAATCGTCTTGACATAATCCCGCGGCGGCACCAGGTGCTTCCAGTTGTCCTGCCGGTGCTGGTGCTCCCGGTGCACATCCCACACCCGTGCCGGCTCATTGACGCAATCGAACACCGGGATGCACCCTGCATAGCGCCCGGCAATCTCCCGGAAGCGCTTCTCGATCAGCGGGTAAAGGGTTGGCCAGTCCTCCGGCAGCCATTGTGGAAGAAACTCATGCCAGAAAAGCGGATGCCCCTTTGCCCGCACCCCATTCTGCCGGCACCACTCCACCACCCGATCAGCCGGAGGGCGGCGGTAGACATCGTTTGCGGTATCGGCCGCATAGCGCAGAACGCCCTGCTGCGGCTCTGTCCCCTCCCAGTACAGCGGCACCACGCCGGTATTGAACAGCCGCCGCCACGCCTGCGCATAGCGGGCATTCTGCTCCGGCTGCTCATACTGCTCCAGCATAAACAGGTTTGCGCCGAAATCAAAATCGTGGGTCTCATGCTGCAGGCGCACCGGACGGCCGGCCAGCGGCTGCCCGGCGGTGTCGGTCACCGTGACGGTGAAATCCCCGGTACGGTTTTGTGCAATATCCCGGTCTGCACGCGCCTGGAAATACGCCAGCCCCTCGCGGTAATACTGTGCAATTTTCATCATTCCGTTCCGCTCCGTTCTCTTCAGCTCCAGATCCGGTCGTTGGAAAACTCGGTGTTCCACTCCTCCGTCGGCTCGAAATAGCCGGGGATGGCCGGGTTGATATGCTCACGCAGCACCGCCTCGTTCAGCTCATCAAAGCCGAGGCCGGGCTTCTCCGGCACGCGGATAAAGCCGTTTTCAAACAGCGGCCGGGGGATCCCGGTGACCATATCCCCCCACCACGGCACATCCACCGAGTGAAATTCCAGCGCCAGCACACTGTGCATGGCCGCGGCCGCATGCACCGCCGCCAGACAGGCCACCGGGCTTTCGGCCATGTGGATGGCGGTAGCCACCCCATGCTCATCGGCAAAATCGGCGATCTTCTTCAGCTCCAGCGCACCGCCGCAGGTGAGAATATCCGGGTGGATGACCGACACGCCGCCGGCACGGATGAGCGTCTCAAAGCCCTCCTTGAGGTAGATATCCTCGCCGGTGCACACCGGCACGCAGGTGCTGCTGCGCAGCCGCACATACTGGTCGGTATACATCCAGGGGATCATATCCTCTATCCACGCCAGATTGTACTTTTCCATGCGGCGGGCAAAGCGGATGCAGTCCTCCACACACACATGGCCGAAGTGGTCGATGGCCAGCGGCACCTCATAGCCGATCACCTCACGCACCTGCCGCACATACTCCTCCAGATAGTCCAGTCCCTTTTCGGTCAGATGGATACCGGTCATCGGGTGGGGGGTGGTGACCAGCTGATAGCTTTTCTGCGCCCGCACCATATCCGCGGTCACGCTGCCGCCCTGCACATTGAGGATGTGCCCGGCATAGCGCTGCAGCTCCTGCATATAGCCCAGCGGGGCGTTGATGGTGCCAGGCTCCTCCAGCAGCAGGCCGATACCAAGATCCATCTTGAGAAAGGTGAAGCCCATTTCCATGCGTTTCTTCAGCGCCAGCCCCATATCGTGCCCGGTATGCCGGCCGTCCACATCGGTATCGCAATACACTCGCACCCGGTCACGGAACCGGCCGCCGAGCAGCTGGTACAGCGGCACGCCATAGGCCTTGCCGGCCAGATCCCACAGGGCGATCTCGATACCGCTGACGCCGCCCCCCTGGCGGGAGGGGCCGCCGAACTGCTTGAGCTTGCGGAACAGGCGGTCCACATCACACGGGTTTTCCCCCAGAAGCCGGCTTTTGAGCATCAGGGCATAGGTCTTGCTGGAGGCATCCCGCACCTCGCCGTAGCCGCTGATGCCCTGATTGGTATCAATGCGCAGCAGAGTGCAGCGTTTGGGCGCGCCGTCAATATCCACAAAACGCACATCCGTAATGCGCAGCTGGCTGGGGGCGGAGCACCGGCGGACAGCCGGCGACAACAGACTTTCAGACATAGGTATACGCTCCTTTGCGTTTTTTCTCATTAAACCATATCCCGCCGGTGGGCGTAACCCCAAAACCGCGACAAAAGGTTGACAAAACGCGCCTGTTTTGCTACGATAGCGGCAAAGAGGGGAGGAGAACAGGGTGATTTTCGCCAACGATCATTTGACCTTTCGCGTGCTGGATGTGCTGCGCATTGACCAGCACACGCCGCGGCGCATGACCAACTGCGGCCGCCATTTCTGTGCGCTATCCTACCGCGAGGCGACCGATGCGGTGCTGACCGCCGGCAGCCAGCGGCTGGTGATGCAGCCGGAGAGCGTGACCTTTTTTCCCGCCGACCTGGACTATGTGCGTGAGGCGACAACCGACTGCATGACGGTATTCCACTTTGCGCTGTACAATTATGCCGGCGCGGCCGACCACACGCTGTGCTGCATGCAACCCAGCGACCCGCAGCGCGTAGCGGCGCTGTTTCGCCGGGCACTGACGGTATGGAACGGAGGCGCCCCCGACCGCGGCTACCGCGCAACGGCACTGCTGAACGAGGTGCTGGCGCTGCTGCATCTGGACTGTACGCAGCAGGAGGCGGCACTCTCCCCCCTGATGCAGCAGGCGGTGGCGTACATCGAGCAGAACTACACCTGTCCGGAGCTGACCGTACCGCAGATCGCCGCCCAGCTGCACATCTGCGAGGCACACCTGCGCCGCCTGTTCCACCGGGAGCTGCAGACCTCTCCGCGCCAGCACATCAACGACCTGCGGCTGCGCCGTGCCGCCGCCCTGTTGACCAGCGGCTACTACACTGTGGCCGAGGTGGCCGCGCAGGTGGGCTTCCGGGAGGAAAAATACTTTTCCACCCTCTTTGGCCGGCAGATGGGGGTGTCCCCCTCCCGCTACCGCTACCGCTTTGACGGCGAACGGGCGGAATGACCGCACAAAACAGCCGCACAGGCGCCGCCCATATGGGCGGCGCCTGTGCGGCTATATGTTGCCTGATTGCTTTGTCTATTCCTGTGCATCTTCCGCCGGTGCCGGGGCGCGGGTGAGGTTCTTCATCCAGTTATAGCGCCGGATCTTGAAGAACGCCGGGATACACTTGAGAATCTGATCCGCCTTGAGGCACAGAAACACCACGGCGGGTGAGGCCCCACACTTCAGTGCGATGACCGACAGCGGAATGACCACCCCGAAGACAAAAAGCGTATCGTTTTTCAGCACAAAGCTGACATCGCCGCCGGATTTGACCAATCCGAACAGGGAGGGGCACTGATAGCAGGTGCCGATACAGGTGAAGCACAGGATGCCGATAAAGCGGCGGGTATAGGCAGCCGCCTCATCACTGATGGCGTATAGGCTGATAAACGGATCGCGCAGCAGGAAAAACAGCAGGCTGGTGCACAGACCAAGGGCAAGAAACAGCAGCTGCACCGTGCGGGAATACTCCCGGATGCGGCGCAGATCGCCGGAGCCGACCGTCTTGCTGATGACGATGCCCACCGCGCCGGCCAGGCCGTTCATGGCCACATACATCAGATTGTTCATGGTATTGGCCAGCCCGGCGGCGGTGATGACCGCCTCGCTGAACCGGCCGAGAATAATGCTGTTGGCCAGCAGATTGCTGCCCCACACCAGCTGGCCGGCAATGATCGGCAGCCCATAGCGCACAAAATCCCCCAGCAGCACCCGGTCAATGTGCCGCAGCATGGAAAAGCGGAACTGCAGCCGCCGATCCACCGCCTGGGTATACACCACCATGATGACCGTCTCCACTATGCGGGCAATGAGAGTTGCCACCGCAGCGCCGTGCACCCCCAGTGCCGGCAGCCCCAGCCGGCCGAAGATCAGCCCATAATTGAGCACCACATCCACCACCAGTGAGCACAGCGAAACATACAGACCGATGCGGGTCACCTCCACGCTGCGCATGGCGGCGATCAGTGCCTGCGTGATGCAGAAGAAGAAATACGACCAGCACACAGCAGAAAGGTACTGCTGCCCCTCGGCGATGACCCCCGGCTCCCGTGTGAAGCAGCCGAGCACCTGCCGCGGGAAGGCCGCGCACACCACCGTGAACAGCAGCCCCAGCAGCAGCGAAAAGCCCATGCCGATGGACACCACCCGGCGTATGCTGCCCACATCCCGCCGACCCCAATACTGGGCAGCCAGCAGCAGGATGCTGCCCTCAATGCCGGCACTGAGCACCTGCAGCACCGTTTGGATCTGGGTGCCAAGATAGACGCCGCTGACAGCGGCGTCCCCCAGCCGGCCGATCATCACCTGATCCGCCAGCCCGACGGAAAAGGTGACCAAATTTTGCAGCACCATGGGCACAGCCAATGCCAGCAGGGTGCGGTAGAATTGCTTATCCTTTGTGATACACACGAATGGTTCTCTCCCTATCTATGTACGGTTTCAGCCCAGCGGCAGCCGCCGCAGGGGCGGCAGCACCAGCCGGGCGGCAAGGCCGATCAGCAGCCCCGTTGCCAGCCCGGAAAACAGCAGCACCGGCAGATACCACACCAGCTGCGGTGTGGCCGTGAGCGCCGCCGCGGCGGCCAGCTGCCCGATATTGTGGCTCACACCACCGGCCATGCTGACGCCGGCGACGCTGAAGCGGCCGCTGCGCCGGCACAGCACCATCATACCAAAGCTGAGCAGCCCGCCGCTGAGGCTGTATAGCATGGTGGCGGGGCTGCCGAAGGTAAGCCCGACCAGCAGAATACGCAGACAGCCGATGGCCAGTGCCTCACCGGGGTGCAGCAGATACAGCGCCGCCACCACCACCAGATTGGCCAGCCCCAGCTTGATGCCGGGCACCGGCAGCGGCACCGGTATGAGGCTTTCGAGGTAGCTGAACACAAAGGCCAGCGCCACCAGCAGGCCATATAATGCTGTGCGTCGCTTCATGCGCTCAGACCTCCCCATCCACAGCCGAACGGCCGCCCACCACGGTAACCCGCACCCGGTGCGGCAGGCACACGATGCTCTCGCCGGTGCGCCACACGGCACGGTGCCGCACGCACAGGCGGTCTGGGCAATCGGCCGCAGACATACTGACCCGGCCGCCGGAAACCGTGACCACATTCCCGCCCTGTGTGCCGGGCACCGTCAGCACGGTATCCTGCGCCAGCGGCAGGGTGGCCACCACCCGGCCGTCCACCGCCACCTCGGCAGCCACGCCGCGGCCGGGCAGGCACAGCAGCAGCACCCATATCCCCAGCGCCGCCAACGCCACACCGGCCGCCAGCAGGACATCCCCCCGCCGCCAGCCGATATCCCGCCGCCATTGCTGCTGTTGCTGCGCCACACGCCGTCACCTCACTGTCAGCCCCATTATAGCAGAAAAGGCGCCCCGGGGGCAAGCCCTGTTTTGCTCATGCCAGCGCCTGCACATAGGCGGCCGCGCCATTTACGGCATCCACCACCGCCTGTGCCGAGATGGTGGAGCCGGTCAGCCCATCCACCGGGGAGCCGGTGGCCGCGGATGTCCACAGCTTGACCGGCAGCTGCCGCCCGGTGAACCCGGCGGCAAAGCTCTCGTTCGCTACGCGGGCGCCGAGGTACTCGGTCTCATCCTGCGACAGCACCCGGATCCCGGCCAGCGTGCGGCCATCAGCCGTCAGCAGCACCTGCAGCCGGATAGGGGATTTATACCCTGTACGCTGCACCACCACCGCATAGCCGGTCGGGTTGCCGGCAGCATCCAGGGCCTGTGCGGCCGACAGCACACCATAGTGCTCCTGCTGCTGTGCCGTGACCGGCAGCGCCTGCGCGCCGGCCAGCGATACCGCCGTCTGATGCACCGACAGCTGCGGCTGCCGCGCAGCCGTATACCAGGCGCTGCCACCCAGAATGATGCCCACGCCGCCAAGCAGCATGAGCAAAAAAGAAAGCAGCCGCGGCCGGAAAAGATAACGGCGCCGCGCCTGCGCAAAAAATGCCAGCTTCTTCATGTTCTTGAAGTCCTCCATCGCTTATCCCGCGGCACGCCCCGGCTGCGGAAATCCGGGGGAGTACCGCAGGCTGCCATCCGGCAGCACAAATACGGCCTCGGCATCCGCAAAATGCTCCAGCAGCGCCAGCCCCTCCTCCACCGGCAGGGTGAACAGCGCCGTGGAAAGCACATCCGCCTGCGCACTGTCCGGGCACAGCACCGTGACCGCCCGCACATAGGTGGCCGGGTACCCGGTATCCACATCAATGATATGGGCATAGCGCTGCCCCGCCACCTCATAATAGCGCTGATAATCGCCGCTGGTCACCGCCGCGGCATCGGTCAGCTCCACCGTCAGCAGATACGCCACGGCCGAGTCCTCATCCGGGTTCTGCACCCCGATGGTGAACGGTGTGTGCGTCTTCTTGCCGCCGACGGCGCGCACATTGCCGCCCACATTCAGCAGCACATGGCTCCACCCAAGCTCCCCGCGGATAAACTCCGCCGCCCGCTCGGCGGCGTAGCCCTTGGCAATCGCCCCCACATCCAGCCGTGCCTGCGGATCGGTCAGCTGCACCGTCCCGGCTGCCCGGTCGATCCGCAGCAGCGAAGGGTCGGTGTGTGCCGCTGCCTGCTGCAGTGCCGCCGGATCCGGCAGCGCCGCTGCGGCAGGGTCGGCCGCCGCCTGCTCCCGCTGCGTATGCCACAGCTGCAGCACTGCACCGTAAAGGATATTCACCCGGCCGCCGGTGGCGGCATAGCTCTCCCTACCGTACTCCAGCAGATCCAGAATCCGGCTGTCCACCGCCACCGGATCGCCGCCGGCGGCCGCATTCACGCTGCACAGGTTCTGCAGCCCCTCATAGGTGTGGTAGATATCATACAGCCGGTGATACTCCGTCAGCAGAGCGTGCAGCCGCTGCGCACCGGCGGAAAATTCCCCGGCCGACACTCCGTAGGCGGTGACGGTGGTGACGGTATCGAACATATCCAGGTAGGTTGTTTCCTGCCTGCCGGCGGAAAAAGGGGCGCAGCCGACCGTGCCCGCTGCCAGCAGCAGCGAAAGCAGCACACAGAATACCCGCTTGCGCATTGGTCGGTCGCGCTCCTTTTTCCATACTTAGTCGGTCATTTCGGCCGCCTTGACGGTGTTCTTCACCAGCCCGCTGACCGCCACCGTGCAGCCGGTGATGGCATCGGTCTTGCCCTCGCTGTCCAGCTTCACGGCACCAAGCTCCGCCGCCGTCTTGCCCACCGCGTAGGCATCAAAGGCCGCGGCCTGCTCATACCATTCCTTTTTGATCCCGGAGGCCGCCTTCATGCCGTAGGCGTCGCCCATATCCCGCTTGGTGGATACATCCCCGGCGGTCATGGCAAAGGCGTTTTCCTCCACCTTCAGCTTCACCTGCAGTGTATCGGCATAGCAGCCGGTGATACGCTTCTGCGCATCCAGCGATACTGCCGACAGCTCCATATCATACTGCGGAGCAGCCGCCGTGGCGCTTTCCGCGCGGCCGGCAGTCAGCGCCAGCTGCAGCGTATCCGCAGCCGCGGCCTGCGCCTGCTCTGTGGCCATATCGGCCGCCTTGCGCACCGCCTTGATGAAATCCGTGATGATCAGATCGCAGCCGGCAATCTCGCTGCTTTTGCCGTCGGTGGCGGCAATGCCGCTCACCTCACCGGCCGTTTTCCCCTCCGCATAGGCACAGAAGGCCCGCGCCTGCTCCTGCCATGAGGAGCTCAGCTCCCCGCTGCCACCGGTATCCCGGTCGGTAGGCTTATAGGCCGCGCCCTGCTCACCCTTGGTCTGCCAGCTGGTCGGCTCCACCGTTTTGCCATCCGCCAGCGAAATGGCAAACTCCGCCTCATCCAGCCGGCAGCGACGGATAACGCCGTCCTTATCCAGCAGCACAGCCGCCGCCGTGGCCTTAACGGCGGTTTTTTCCGTGCCGTCCATGGTCAGGGCTGCCACGCAGCCCACGCCCAGCTTCATCCCGCTGCCGGCGGTGCCGGAGCTGTTGGTATCCTCCTGCTTGCCGCAGCCGGTCAACGGCAGCGCCAGCATCGCCGCCAGCGCCAGGATTGTACAAAATCGTTTCATCCTTTTCCCCTCCATCTTTCGGTCAGGAGCGTTCTTCGCTCCTGCTTAGCATACGGCGTGCAGGGGCAAATATACGCCCCGGCACGCCGTATAAAGGAGGAAAAAATCGGCAAAACGCTGCAGACAGCCCCGCGGGCCTCTGCACACCCGTCTATCCGCTTATTTATGCAGCCAGTGAATCACCTTCACCGGGCACTTTTCCACACAGGCGCCGCAGCCGGTGCACAGCGTGTGGTCCACCCGCGCCAGGTGATCCTGCATCCGGATGGCGCCGGTGGGGCAGGTCTTCTGGCAGATGCCGCAGCCGATACAGCCGGCGCTGCACACCGCCTTGACCGCCCGGCCGGGGTCGGTGGAAGAGCAGCACACCTCAATGGCGGCTGTCTCCGGCCGCATGGCAATGATGTGCTGCGGACAGGCCTCTACGCACAGGCCACAGCTGATGCACTTTTCCGGTGTGACCTCGGCAATGCCGTCCTGCAGATGCAGGGCGCCGCTGGGGCACACACCTACACAGGTGCCCAGACCATAGCAGCCGAACCGGCAAGCCTTGCCGGCATTGCCGGGCGCCAGCGCCGCCTGCCGGCAATCCGACGCACCGATGTAGCGGCTTTCCTGCTTCGCCTTATCGCAGGTGCCGGCGCAGTGCACATAGGCCACCTGCCGCACAGCATCGCCGGCCTCGGTTCCCATGATCTGCGCCACCTGCCCGGCCACTGCGCTGCCGCCCACCGGGCAGGCATTGGCCGGCGCTTCGCCGGCCGCGATGGCCTTGGCCAGGGCGTCACAGCCGGCATAGCCGCAGCCGCCGCAGTTATTGCCCGGCAGCACCGCGCGCACTGCGGCCTCCCGCTCGTCCGTATGCACGGCAAACAGCCGCCCGGCAAAGCCCAGCAGCAGGCCGATCAGCAGGCTGATACCGCCCACAACGGCAGCCGCGATCCCGATCGCTTGTACCATATCGCCGCCACCTCCTTAAAATTGCAGGCCGGAAAAGCCCGAAAACGCAATGGCCATCAGGCCGGCAGTCACCAGCACAATCGGCATGCCCTGGAAGGCCTTCGGCACATCATTGTGTGCCATCTGCTCCCGCAGGCCGGCCATGATCACAATGGCGATAGCGAAGCCCAGCGCCGTGCCGAACCCGGCCACCACGCTCATCAGCAGGCCATAGCCATTCTGCACATTGGTCAGTGCCACGCCCAGCACCGCGCAGTTGGTGGTGATGAGCGGCAGGTACACGCCCAGCGCAGAATATAGCCCATGGCTGAGCTTCTTCAGCGCCATTTCCACCAGCTGCACCAGCGCCGCGATGACCAGGATGAACACGATGGTGTTCAGATAGGTCAGCCCCAGCGGCGTCAGCACGCCGGTGTACAGCAGACTGGTCAGCGCGGAGGAAACGGTGATAACAAACACCACCGCTGCACCCATGCCGGCCGCCGTCTTGATATTACGCGAAACGCCGAGGAACGGGCACAGCCCCAGAAACTGGCTGAGCACCACATTGTTGATCAGCGCAGTGGTCAGCAGCGTCAATAACAGCGTCTGGATCATTTGCCGTCCCCTCCTTTCGTCTCATCTGCCCCGGCCGGCTGCTCACAGCCGGCCGCACAGGCCGCACAGTCGCCGCCGCAGCCGGCGGATTTCTTGCCGGTATTGGTGGCGCTGGGGGCACGCAGCTTGTTCTGCAGTGCCGTCAGCCCCGCCAGCACAAAGAAGGCGCCGGGCGCCATCACCATAATGGCAATCGGCTCATACGCCGCCGGCATCACCTGCAGGCCAAACACCGTGCCGCTGCCCAGCAGTTCGCGGATGGCGCCGATCACCGTCAGCGCCAGCGTGAAGCCCAGCCCCATGCCGACACCGTCCATGGCCGAGAGGAATACGCCGTTCTTCGAGGCGTAGGCCTCTGCCCGCCCGAGGATGATGCAGTTCACCACGATCAGCGGGATGAAAATGCCGAGCGACTCATACAGGGAAGGCACATAGGCCTGGATCAGCAGCTGCACCACCGTAACAAAGGAGGCGATAATGACGATATACGCCGGCATACGCACCCCATCCGGGATGACCCGCCGCAGCAGCGAGATCATGGCGTTGGAGAGCACCAGCACCGCGGCAGTGGACAGCCCCATGCCGAGGCCATTGATGGCCGAGGAGGTGACCGCCAGCGTGGCGCACATGCCCAGCATCAGCACAAAGGTGGGATTTTCCCGCACCAGTCCGTTATACAGCCGCTCCCATGCTTTCTTCATCATGCTGCCGCACCTCCCAGCTCCCGTACAAGGTCAATGGCCGCCTGGGTCTCCGCCTTCAGCGCATTGGTGGTATAGGTAGCGCCGGAGATGCCGTCCAGCTGGTCGGCGGCCGTAATACCGATAAACTGCTGCCGCACATCGGCGTTTTCACAGTTGGCGCCGAAGCCGGGGGATTCGCTGTGCTCCAGCACGGCATAGCCCACCACTGTGCCGCCGGCATCAATGCCGAGGGCGATGCGCACCGTACCGGCATAACCCTTGGTGCTGACGGCGGTCAGCACATAGCCGAGGGTCTGCCCGGCGGCGTCCTTGGCCGCCAGTACCTCCTCCACAGAGGAGCCGTCCTCCCGCGCCGCATTAAAGCGCTCCAGCAGAGCGGCGGCATCCGGAACGGTATCAAAGGCATCCGCCGCCTCATAGACCTTCTGATAGGCCTCGGTCTTCTTCTGCAGCTGTGCCGCCGCGATCGGCTCCTTGGTCAGTTCGTAAACAAAGGAGAGCGCCACCGTGGCGATCAGGGTGATTGCCAGCAGGATGCCGGTATTCTTCAGGATGGTCTTCATTGGGCGGCACCCCCTTTCTTCTGCCGGCGGGGTACGCCGAACGGCCGCGGCGCCGTCACCCGCTCAATCAGCGGCACCAGCGTATTGCCGATGATAATGGCATAGGACACGCCCTCCGCCGAAGTACCGAACACCCGGAACAGCCCGGTCAGGAAGCCGAGCAGGATACCGTAGACCACCTGCCCGCGCCGGGTGATGGGGCTGGTGGTATAATCCGAGGCCATGAACACCGCACCGGTGAGCAGGCCGCCGGTGAGCATATGCCCGGCAAGCGTTGTCAGCGGCATAATGCCGCCGCCGGCCAGCAGATTAAGCAAAAACACAAAGCCGGCCGTGCTGACCAGGTAGGTGCCGGTGATGTGCAGCGAGATCACGCCGCGGGCCAGCATATACACCGCGCCCAGCAGAATGGCCGGTGCGCACACCTCACCGATGCAGCCGGAGCGCGCACCGAGGAATGCCTGCAGCAGGTCGATTGATTCGCCGGAGCGCAGCAGCGCCAGCGGCGTGGGGGTGGTGGCGGCATCCACCGCCATGGTGCTCATGCGCTGCCCGAAGCCCGCCCACATATCGCTGCCGAAGATCTGCCCGACAGCCGGCATCCGGCTGCCCAGCAGCGCGGGGAAAGAGATCACCAAAAAGCAGCGTGCCGCCAGCGCCGGGTTCATGATATTCTGCCCGATGCCGCCGAAAAGCTGCTTGACCACCAGGATGGCGAACACGCCGCCCATCACCGGGATCCACCACGGCACACTGGCCGGCAGATTGACCGCCAGGATCATCCCCGTGACCAGCGCACTGCCGTCCGCCACCGTCACCGGCAGCTTCATCAGACGCTGCCACAGATATTCCGTGAGCAGGCAGGTGACTATGCTCAGGCAGATGATCACCAGCGCCCGCAGGCCGAACACAAACACGCCAAACACCAGCGAGGGCGTCAGCGCAATGGCCACATCCCGCATGATGGTGGCGGTGGAGGCGCCGCTGCGCACATGCGGCGATACCGATACGCTTCTCATGCCTTTCCCTCCGTTTCTTTCTTTGCCGCGGCCTTGCGGCGGCGGGCAGCATTCACGGCACTGCGGCCATATTTGAGGCTCTGGGTCAGCCGCCGCCGCGCGGGACATACATAGCTGCAGCAGCCGCACTCCATACACTCCATGCCGCCCTCGGCAGCAAAGGCATCCAGGTCATTGGCGTCCGCATGCTGTGCCAGCCGCACCGGCACAAGGCTCTCCGGGCAGGCACGCACGCACCGGCCGCAGCGGATGCAGGCGGTCGGCTCCAGCGCAGCCACCTCATCCCGGCTCATAGCCAGGATGGCGGAGGAGGTTTTGGTGGCCGGCACATCGGTGGTGACCATCGCCACCCCCATCATCGGGCCGCCGGCGATCAGCTTCTCCGGCTCACCGCGCAGGCCGCCGCCGGCCTCCAGCACCTCGGTCAGACTGCTGCCCACCGGCACCGCCAGGTTGCAGGGGGCGGCGGCGCCGTCCCCGGTGATCGACATCACGGTGGTGATCTGCGGGATGTGCCGGCACACGGCACGGTAAATGGAGATCACCGTAGAGACATTCAGCACCACACAGCCGGCATCAATGGGCAGGCAGCCGGAATAGATATCCCGGCCGGTCACAGCATGGATCAGCATGCGCTCACCGCCCTGCGGGTATTTGGTCTTCAGCGGCAGCACAGCCATGCGGGCTTCCCCCGCCGCCTGCTCCTGCAGCCGGCGGATCGCCTGCGGCTTGTTGTCCTCAACCGCGATGACACCCCGCGCCTGCGGGAAAAGCTGCAGCACCACCCGCAGGCCGCCCACCAGCTCCTCCGGCAGCTCCAGCATCATCCGGTAGTCGGAGGTCAGGTACGGCTCACACTCGGCACCGTTGACGATCACGGTATCCGGGGCTTTGCCGGGCTTCATGGTCAGCTTGACATGGGTGGGGAAGCCTGCGCCGCCCTGCCCGACAATGCCGGCGTCCCGGATGATATCCAGGATCTGCTGGGCGGTCAGCCCGGCAGGATCCCGCGGCTGTGAAAGCTCCGGCAGCGGCGTAAATGCGCCGTCATTATCCACCACAATGCTCATCACCCACTGGCCGGTCACCGTGCGGCGCTTTTCGATTGCCCGCACCGTACCGGAAACCGCGCTGCACACGGCCGCCGAGACAAAGCCGCCCGGCTTCGCCAGCATCTGTCCCACCAGCACCGGATCACCGACCGCCACCACCGGCTCCGCCGGCGCGCCGATATGCTGCTGCAGCGGATACACCGCCTCGCCGGTGGGGCGGAACGGCCGGATGGCCGCATCCGCTGTGTACGCCTTACCGTCCGCCGGGTGAATGCCATGCCTGAAGGTTCGTTTCATCCTGACGCCTCGTTTCCCGCGGCCATACACGGCCGCGCTGTATTTTGCCTGCGCCGTTTTCTGTTCCGCCTCGACGCAGCCGCATTTTTTGTTATTTTACCACAGAATGCCTGCAAACAAAAGCGTGAAAAATCACAAAAATTTTCCAGTCTTTTTCACACCTGCGGGAAAATGGCCGCCTGAATGGGCAAATACCCGCAGTTTGTGCCGGTTCGGGCGCCGTTTTGGTCGGTTTCTGCCCGAAAAAAGACGAAAATTTTTCTTTTCCCTACTATCCGAAAGCGGAAAAGTATGGTACAATGGGCATATCCTGGCCGCCGAGCGGCATTTTGAGCGCCCGGCAGCCCATTTTGAGGAGGAGATCTCATGTTTGACCGCGCTTTTCTCAAGCAGCTTTCCCGGCAGCGGCTGCAATCCGGCCGCGGCAATGCCATTCTGGCCGCATTTCTGACCGCGCTGCTCGGCGGCGGCGCTGCCGGCACCGGCGGCTTTTCGCTGAACTGGGACTTCAGTGACAGCGACGGAGAGCGCATTTTCGGCGGGGCAGTGCCCTCCTGGGAAACCATAGGCGGAATTCTGCTGGGCATCCTCGGCATCGCGGCCATTCTCGGCCTGCTGTACAGCATCTTCGTCAGCAATGTGATCGAGGTGGGCTGCCGCGGCTGGTTCCTGCGCTACTGGCGGGGAGAAGACCTGTCGTCCGGTGAGCTGTTTGCCTCCTTCCGCATCTACAAGCCTGCGGTGGTGACCGCGCTGCTGCGCGACCTGTATGTGTTCCTGTGGAGCCTGCTATTCATCATCCCCGGTATTGTCAAAAGCTATGCGTACAGCATGGCGCCCTACATCATCTACGAAAACCCCAATATGGACGCAAGTGAAGCGCTGCAGCTGAGCGAACGGCTGACCAACGGCGCCAAGGGCGACCTGTTTGTGCTGGATCTCAGTTTTATCGGCTGGAACCTGCTCAGCGCCTGCACCTTCGGCATCCTGGGGCTTGTCTATGTTAACCCCTATACCTACACCACCCACGCCGCCGTCTACCAGTCGCTGAAGGCCTCGGCCATCCAGAGCGGCCGGCTGAGCTGGGCAGACTTTGGGCAGATGCCGCCAGCCGCGCCGGAAGCCCCGGCGGAATAACCGCCCCGGCGGATTTTTAAGGAGACACCTGATCACTATGCTGCAAGACCTGTGGACGGTCGCACAGAATGTGCTGACCCTATTTCTGCTCATCGCGCTGGGGGTATGCTGCCAGAAGTGGCACATTCTCAACGAGGCGGCGGTGAAGTGCTGCGCCAATGTGGTGCTGTATTTCGCCACCCCCTGCGTGATCATCAAATCCTGCGTGCGGGAATTTGACGCCGCCATGCTGCGCGGCTTTCTGATCGTGGCGGCGGCCGCCGTTGTCAACCACCTGATTCTGATCGCCGCCGCCCATCTGCTGTTCCGTGACCGGGACGAAGGACGGCGCCGGGTGCTGCGCTTTGCCACCATCTTTTCCAATGCCGGGTATATGGCCATCCCCCTGCAGCAGGCGCTGCTGGGGGACGAAGGCGTGTTCTACTGCGCGGCATATGTGATTGTATTCAACATCATCGTGTGGACCTACGGCGTGGTGGATATGAGCGGCAGCCGGCAGGAGCTTTCTGCCCGGCGGCTGGTCACCAACCCCGGCATTGTGGGCGTGCTGCTGGGGCTGCTGGTGTTTGTGTGCCGCATCCCGGTGCCCGGCCCGCTGCTGGACGCCATCGGCCATGTGGCCGCGCTGAACACCCCCATCCCCATGCTGATCGTCGGCTACTACCTGGCGCAGACCGACCTGAAGGCAGCCGTGCGGGACGCCCGCAGCTATCTGTGCCTGTTCATCCGGCTGGTCGCCATGCCGCTGCTGGCACTGGGGCTGCTGCTGCTGTGCGGTGTGCGCGGCACGGTGCTGATCTCGCTGATGATCTGCATCAGCACACCGGTGGCCACCGCCTGCACCATGTTTGCCACCCGCTATGACCGCAATCCGCTGCTGTCGGTCAATCTGGTATCGCTGAGCACCCTGTGCTCCGTGGTCACCATGCCGCTGCTGATCGCCCTGACGACCCACCTGAGCACCCTGGCCTGACACCGGCTGAAACGGAGGGATACCGCCATGAACATTGCCGTGGACATCGACGATACGCTGACGGACTCCTTTGCGTATCTGCAGCCGTTTGTGGCAGCGTATTTCGGCGCTGATGCAGCCGAACTGCGCCGGCAGGGGATCTCTTACAGCAATCTGCCGCCGGCCTGGCGGGCGCAGGAGACTGCCTTCGGCAGGGCCTGCTATGACCGGGTGGTGCCGGATATCCCCTTTAAGCCCGGCGCGGCGGCGGCGATCGCCCATCTGCGGGCGCTGGGCCACCGTATTGTCATTATTACCGGCCGCACCACCGATTTTTACACCGACCCATACAGAACCACCGCACAGCAGCTGAAAAACGGCGGCATCGTGTACGACGCGCTGCTGTGCACCCTGGACAAGGCAGCCGCCTGTCTGGCGCAGCACATTGATGTGCTGATTGACGATCTGCCGGCAAACTGCGCCGCTGTACAGAAGGTCGGCATCCGGGCTGTGCTGTTCGACAGCCCGGCAAACCGCGGGCAGAGCGACGGCCTGCCCCATGTATCCGACTGGCCGCAGGCGGTTGAAGCCCTTTTGCAGCCGGCAAAGGCCGCAGACGATGCCTGCGGCAACTGATCTTGCGTTTTTCCATGTTGCGCCGCTGCCGGAAATGGCGGCGGCGCAGGATTTTTTACAAAGCTAAGGAGTTGGATATTCCCCATGAAACGCGACAAAGCCCGGCTGCTCTTCGCCACCGCCATTTTCGGCACCCTCGGTCTGGTGCGCCGCTATATTCCGCTTTCTTCCGCCATGATCGCCCTGGTACGCGGGGCGGTGGGAGTTGCCTTTCTGCTGGCGGTGCACGGCTGCCGGCGGCAGCGCTTTGACCGTGCTGCCATCCGGCAGAACTGGTGGCGGCTGCTGCTCTCCGGCGCGCTGATCGGTGCCAACTGGATCTGCCTGTTTGAAGCCTACCGCTACACCACCGTATCCGTTGCCTCCGTCTGCTACTACATGGCGCCGGTATTCGTGCTGCTGGCTTCCCCCCTGGTGCTGCATGAGCGCATGACCCTGCAGCAGGGAATATGCGCCGCCGTGGCCGTGTGCGGCATGGTGCTGGTATCCGGCGTGCCGGAGAACGGCTTTTCCGGTCTGCGGGGGATCGCCTATGGCCTGGCGGCCGCGGCGATGTACGCCACGGTGATCCTGCTGAACAAGTGTATCCGCGGCATGACGGACATTGACCGCACCATCCTCCAGCTTGGGGTAACGGCGCTCACGCTGCTGCCCTATGTGCTGCTGACAGAGGACCTGTCCGCCATACGCCTGACCCTGCCCACCGGCGCACTGCTGCTGCTGGCCGGCGTGCTGCACACCGGCATTGCCTATGTGCTGTATTTTGGCAGCGCCCACCGGCTGCCGGCGCAGACGGTGGCCATCTTCAGCTATATCGACCCGGTCACGGCCGTGCTGCTGTCTGTGCTGGTGCTGCGGGAGCCGGTATCCGTACCGGTGATCCTTGGCATCCTGCTGGTGATTGGCGCAGCGGTGGTGGGTGAGCTGCCGCTGCACCGCACCGGCCCCAACGCAAAAAAGGAGGATGCGGAATGAAGGCTCCCTATCGGAAAACGCTGTACGCCTGCTTCATCGGCTACATTGTGCAGGCAATCGTGAACAATTTTGTCCCGCTGCTGCTGGTCACCTTTCAGACCAGCTATGGCATCCCGCTCTCCCGCATCACCCTGCTGATCACAGGCAATTTTCTGATCCAACTGCTGATCGACATCCTTTCGGCCGGTTTTATCGACCGGATCGGCTACCGCGCGGCCGCCCTGCTGGCACACGCCTGCGCAGCCGCCGGCCTGATCGGCCTGACGATACTGCCGGAGCTGCTGCCTGATCCTTTCCTCGGCATCCTGATTGCTGTTGCGCTCTACGCCGTTGGCGGCGGCCTGCTGGAAGTGCTGGTCAGCCCCATTGTGGAGGCCTGCCCCACGGAAAACAAGGAGCAGACCATGAGCCTGCTGCATTCCTTCTACTGCTGGGGGCATGTGGGGGTGGTGCTGCTTTCCACTGCCTTCTTCGCCCTGTGCGGCATTGCGCACTGGCGGGTGCTGGCACTGCTGTGGGCGGCGGTGCCGCTGCTGAACCTGCTGCTGTTTGCCCGCGCGCCGCTGTACCCCCTGCAGGCCGAGGGCGAAAAGGGGCTGAGCCTGCCGGCTCTGTTCCGCAAAAAGCTCTTCTGGCTGCTGATGCTGATGATGCTCTGTGCCGGCGCCAGTGAGCAGGCTGTCAGCCAGTGGGCCTCCACCCTGGCCGAGGAGGGACTGGGCGTCAGCAAGACCGTAGGGGATCTGGCTGGGCCGATGGCCTTTGCCGCTCTGATGGGGCTATCCCGACTGCTCTATGGAAAATACGGCAGCCGGCTGGACCCCCACCGCTGCATGATCGGCAGCACCCTGCTATGCGTAGCCGGCTATGCGGTAATCGCCCTGGCGCCGGGCGCTGCTTTCGGGCTGCTCGGCTGTATGCTGTGCGGCTTTTCTGTCGGTATCCTCTGGCCCGGCACCTTCAGCCGCGCGGCGGCCGCCATCCGCGGCGGCGGCACGGCGCTGTTTGCCCTGCTGGCCCTGGCCGGTGATATCGGCTGCACCAGCGGGCCGACGGTGGCCGGCTTTGCTTCAGACCTGTTCGGCGGCAATCTGCGCGCGGGCATTGGCACCGCTGTGCTGTTCCCCCTGCTGCTGCTGATCGCCCTGCTGGCGGCCGGCCGCACAGACAGCCCCACCACAAACCGCCCCTGAAACCGCAAAAAACGCGAAAAAGCGCAAAAAAGCCTTGACAATCCGACAAACACGCGGTATAATGTGTGTAAAGCTTTTTACTTTACACACAAGGAGGGACAGGCGGTGGCCAAAAATCCGAAAAATCTGGAGATCACCCTGCTGCTGGATTTCTACGGCGATATGCTGACCGAAAAACAGCGCAGCATGGTCGAATACTACTATGACGACGACCTGTCCCTGGCCGAAATTGCCGAGAACGAGGGGATCTCCCGCCAGGGGGTACGCGACTCCATCAAGCGCGCCGAGGCGCAGATGCTGGAGATGGAGGATCGGCTGGGGCTGAGCCGGCGCTTCCGGCGCATATGCGCCGATGCGCAGGAGATCGCCCGGCTGGCACAGGAGATCTGCCGCTACGGCGAATATCCCGGCGCCCCGCGTGAGCTTTCGGAATACGCCGGGCGCATTGCCGCACTGGCCGACACCCTGCAAAAAGAGCAGTAATTTTCCGCTTCTTCCACCCGTGACCAACAAGAAAGGCGATGATTTTCCATGGCATTTGAAGGCCTGAGCGACAAGCTGGCCGCCTCCTTCAAAAAGCTGCGCAGCAAGGGCAAGCTGAGCGAAGCCGATGTGCGCGACGCCATGCGGGAGGTGCGCCTGGCGCTGCTGGAGGCGGATGTAAACTACAAGGTGGCCAAGGACTTTACCAACAAGGTGGTGGAGGCCGCCGTGGGCGCCAAGGTGATGGAAAGCCTCACCCCCGCCCAGATGGTGATTAAAATTGTCAACGAGCAGCTGACCGAGCTGATGGGCGGCCAGGCCGCCGGGCTGGCTCGCGCCAACCGGCCGCCGACAGTCATCCTCATGTGCGGTCTGCAGGGCTCCGGTAAGACCACCCACAGCGCCAAGCTGGCCAAGATGCTGCGCGGGCAGGGACACCGCCCGCTGCTGGTGGCGTGCGATGTGTACCGCCCCGCCGCCATCGACCAGCTGAAGGTGGTGGGCGAAAAGGCTGGCGTGCCGGTATTTGACATGGGCACCGAAAACCCGGTGACCATTGCCAAAAAGGCCGTGGCACACGCCCGTGACCACGGCAATGACTATGTGCTGCTGGACACCGCCGGCCGTCTGCACATCGACGAGCAGCTGATGGATGAGCTGAAGAACATCCGCGCGGCGGTGGAACCGGCCGAGATCCTGCTGGTGGTGGACGCCATGACCGGCCAGGATGCCGTGAATGTGGCCTCCGCCTTTGACGAGGCCCTGGGCATCACCGGCGTGATCCTGACCAAGCTGGACGGCGACACCCGCGGCGGCGCGGCCCTGAGCGTGCGTGCCGTAACCGGCAAGCCGATCAAATTCGCCGGCATGGGCGAAAAGCTGGACGACCTGGAGGTCTTCCACCCCGACCGTATGGCCTCCCGTATTCTCGGCATGGGGGATGTGATGTCCCTCATCGAGAAGGCGGAAAAGCAGCTGAGCGATAAAGAAGCCGAGGAAATGGCCCGTAAGCTGCAGGAGGATCGCTTTGATCTGAACGATCTGCTGGAGCAATTCCGCCAGATACAGAAAATGGGCGACCTGAAAAGCATGCTGGGTATGATCCCCGGCGTGGGCAAGCAGCTGAAGGATGTGGATATCGACCCACGGCAATTTGCCCGCGTGGAGGCCGTTATCCTGTCCATGACCCCGGCGGAGCGCGCCAAGCCCGACCTGATCAACCCCTCCCGCAAGCGGCGCATTGCCGCCGGCTGCGGCCAGCGGGTGGAGGATGTGAACCGCCTGCTCAAGCAGTATGAGTCCATGCGCCAGATGATGAAACAGCTGAAACGCATGAGCAAGGGCAAAAAAGGCGGCAAAGGCGGCCTGCGGGGCGGGTTTCCCGGCATGGGCGGCATGATGCCCGGCATGGGCGGAGCGCCCGGCCGCTTCGGTTTTTGAATTCATCCATGGTGCTTTCCCCGGCAGGGGGCACACCCCCTGTGCGGTGAGGCAACGCAATGGTTGAAGATATATGTATTGTCAGTAATTTTTTTGGAGGTAATCTACTATGGCAGTTAAAATCCGTCTGCGCCGCACCGGCGCAAAGAAAGCGCCGTCCTACCGTGTGGTCGTGGCCGATTCCCGCTATCCCCGTGACGGCCGTTTCATCGAGGAGATCGGCTATTACAATCCGCTGCAGGATCCGCCGGTCGTGAAGATCGACATGGAAAAGGCGAACAACTGGATCGCCAACGGCGCCCAGCCCACCGACACCGTGAAGGTGCTGCTGAAGAAGGCCGAGGCGGACAAATAAGCAATAAGCATCCCCGGAGGTGTTTACCATGAAAGAGCTGTTGTTGACGATCGCCCGCGGCCTGGTGGAAAACCCGGACGCCGTGACCGTAGAACAGGATGAGCCGGCGGAGGACGGTACGGTGGTTTTCCACCTGCGCGTGGCGCCGGACGATATGGGCCGTGTGATCGGCAAGCAGGGCCGCATTGCCAAGGCAATGCGCACCGTGATGCGTGCCGCCGCAACCCGCCAGGATATCAAGGTTGCCGTCGAGATCGACTGATCCCGCCGGCTGGCAGAAGAGGGCGCTGCGCTTCACCGCGCGGCGCCCTCTTTGCACAGAGCAGAGCAAAAGGGGGACAAACCATGCCGCAAAAACCGTTTCTTGAGGCCGGGCAGATCACCGGCACCCACGGCGTGCGGGGAGAAGTGCGCATACAGCCATGGTGCGACTCTGCCGAGCAGTTTGCCGGCTTCCGCACCCTGTACTGGGATGCTGCCGGCACCCGCCCGGTGCGGCTGCACGCCCGCCCGCACAAGCAGATGGCCCTGGCCAGGCTGGAGGGGATCGACACCGTGGAGGCGGCGGCAGCCCTGCGCGGGCGGATGCTGTTCGTGGCGCGCCGCGACCTGCGGCTGCCGGAGGGCTACCACCTGGTACAGGATCTGATCGGCCTGACGGTGGTGGATGCCGACACGGGTGAGACCTACGGCCGGCTGACCGATGTGAGCCAGACCGGCGCCAACGCCGTATACCACATGCAGACGCCGCGCGGCGAGGTACTGATCCCGGCCATTCCGCAGGTGGTCATCGCCATTGATACGGCAGCGGATATTCTGCGGCTGCGGCCGATGAAGGGGTTGCTCGACGATGAGATTTGACATCATGACCCTATTCCCGGAGATGTTTGCGCCGGTGTTCGGCGAAAGCATCCTTGGCCGGGCGCAGGAAAAGGGACTGCTGGAGATGCACTGCCACCAGATCCGCGCATATACTAAAAATAAGCAGATGCAGGTGGATGACTACCCCTATGGCGGCGGCATGGGCATGGTGATGTTCCCGCAGCCGATCGCCGACTGCTTCCGGGCGGTGTGCGACCAGGCCGGCTACCGGCCGCACCTGATCTATATGTCCCCGCAGGGCCACACCCTCACCCAGCAGGATGCCCGGCGGCTGGCGCAGCTGCCCGGCCTGTGCATCCTGTGCGGCCACTATGAGGGGGTGGATGAGCGGGTGCTGGATGCGCTGGTGGATGAGCAGATCTCCATTGGCGACTATGTGCTGACCGGCGGCGAGATCCCCGCCATGGCACTGGTGGACTGCGTATCCCGTATGATCCCCGGTGTACTGGCCGACGAGGTCTGCTTTACCGAAGAAAGCCATTTTTCCGGTCTGCTGGAATACCCGCAATACACCCGCCCGGCGGTATGGGAGGGGCGGGCGGTGCCGGAGATCCTGCTCTCCGGCCACCACGCCAACATTGCCCGCTGGCGGCGGCAGCAGGCGCTGGAGCGCACCCACCGGCTGCGCCCCGATATGCTGGCCGACGCCGAACTGAGTGCGCAGGATCAGGCCTATCTGGCCACACTGGAGGCCGCTGAACCACCGGCAGAATGCCCACCGGAAACGCCGTCTGACGGCAGCTGAACACCGGCAAAAAGCCGCCGGCGCCCCCTTTTTTCGCCGATTTATTGGAAAATCGCCCGCGTTCCGCCGTCGGATATAGCCAAAAGCTATTCACACTTTTGGGCAAAATGACAAATTGCGTTTCCGCTGGCCGGCCAAAATCGGGCACTCAACCAAACTTCCGGCGTTTGGATTGACTTCACCCAATTTTGTGCTATACTAATCGCATACGATGTATGATGTATGATCGTAGGGTTACGACCGGGGTGTTTGGAGTATTGGAACACCGTGTGAGGAAAGAAGGAGCATTTCAGTATGTGTGTGAAAGATGTTGTTGTACAGAATCAGGTGGGTCTGCACGCCCGTCCGGCAACCTTCTTTATCCAAAAGGCCAACGAATTTAAGGCCTCCATCTGGGTAGAGAAAGAGGATCGGCGCGTGAACGCTAAGAGCCTGCTGGGCGTTCTGTCGCTGGGCATCGTAGGCAATACTTCCATCCGGATCATCGCCGACGGCCCGGATGAGGAAAAGGCTGTGGAGGCGCTGGTCAAGCTGGTTGAGTCCGGCTTTGCCGAGTAAGGCACATACACGCAGCGGACAGGCTGAAAACAGGGACAAAGCGACCTTCGGAGGCTTTCCGGCGGTCGCTTTTTGTTCGGCCTTTGCCGGTTCTGCCACCCATTGACACAAGGAGTAACCGCTATGATGGTAACAACACCCCCGCTGGCGCCCATTTTTGATTCCCACGCCCACTATGACGATGCGGCCTTTGACGCGGACCGCGACACACTGCTGGCCGCACTGCCGGCACAGGGGGTGTGCGGCGTGATCAACGCCGCCACCGATCCGGCCAGCGCCCGGCGCTGCATTGCGCTGGCGCAGCGTTATCCGTATATCCGGGCGGCGGTGGGCATCCACCCGGAATGTGCCGCACAGGCACAGCCGGGGTGGATAACCGAGATCGCCGCGCTGATTGAGGCCGACCGCCGCACCGGCAGCGGCTGCATCTGCGCCATCGGGGAGATCGGGCTGGACTACCACTATCCGGACGGCGCACCGCGGGAGGTGCAGCTGGCCCTATTCCGGCAGCAGCTGGCGCTGGCCAATGAGCTGGGGCTGCCGGTGATTGTGCACGACCGGGACGCCCATGCCGACACACTGGCCCTGCTGCAGGAATACCGGCCGCAGGGGGTACTGCATTGCTTTTCCGGCAGCGTAGAGCTGCTGCGGGAGGTGCTGGCGCTGGGAATGAGCATCGGGCTCGGTGGCGCCGTGACCTTCAAGAATGCCAAAAAGCCGGTGGCCGTAGCGGCCGCCGTACCGGCCGACCGGCTGCTGCTGGAGACCGATGCGCCGTACATGGCGCCGGAGCCATGCCGCGGACAGCGGTGTCATTCCGGCATGATCGCCTACACGGCACAGCGGATTGCCGCGCTGCGTGATGAACCGGTGCAGACCCTACTGCAGCGGACAGCGGAAAATGCCCGCCGGCTGTTCCGCCTGTGACCACAAAAAACGAGAAGCGCCCGACGGCCATGGCCGTCGGGCGCTCTTTATGTTCAGTCCAAAAAGTCCTTCAGTTTTTTGCTCCGGCTGGGGTGCCGCAGCTTCCGCAGTGCCTTCGCCTCGATCTGGCGAATGCGCTCACGGGTCACATCAAACTCCTTGCCAACCTCCTCCAGCGTGCGGGGGCGGCCATCCTCCAGGCCAAACCGCAGGCGCAGCACCTTCGCCTCGCGATCCGTCAGGGAAGAAAGCACCTCGTCCAGCTGCTCCTTGAGCAGGGTGTGGGAAGCGGCGTCTGCCGGCGCGGGCGCATCATCATCGGGGATGAAATCGCCAAGGTGGCTATCCTCCTCCTCGCCGATCGGGGTCTCCAGCGAAACCGGCTCCTGCGCCACGCGCATGATCTCCCGCACCTTATCCACCGGCATGGCCAGCTCCTCCGCAATCTCCTCGGCGGTGGGTTCGTGGCCATTCTTATGCAGCAGCTGGCTGGATACCTTCTTCACCTTGTTGATGGTCTCCACCATATGCACCGGGATACGGATGGTGCGCGCCTGGTCGGCGATGGCGCGGGTGATGGCCTGCCGGATCCACCAGGTGGCGTAGGTGGAAAACTTGAAGCCCTTGGTATAATCAAACTTCTCCACCGCCTTGATCAGACCAAGGTTGCCCTCCTGGATCAGATCCAGGAACTGCATCCCACGGCCGACATACCGCTTGGCAATGCTGACCACCAGCCGCAGGTTGGCCTCCGAAAGGCGTTTTTTGGCGTAGGGATCACCCTCGATAATGCGCATGGCCAGCGCTGTTTCGGCCTCCGGGGTCAGCAGCGGCACCCGGCCGATCTCCTTCAGGTAGACCTTCACCGGGTCGTCGATCGCCACATTCTCCGCCGGCATCGGCTCCTCCGGATTGTCCTGCTCCGGCGCTTCCAGCGAGAAATCAAGATCCTCCAAATTGACATTGGCAAAATCGTCGATCACCTGGATATTCTGTGCCTCCAGCGTCTCATAGAGCTTGTCCATCTGCTCGGGATCAAAATCGAACTGCTCCATGGCGTCCATGATCTCCTGGGCCGTCAGCTTGCCCTTGCTGCGGCCAAGCTCCACCAGGTCGGCGATCTGGGTATTCTTATCCTTCTTCGGCGCCGGCTCCTCATCCTCTTCCTCGGCGCGCAGCTCCGCCTCGCGGCGGGCCTCCTCCGCCTTCAGCTCCGCATCCAGCTCATCATCCAAAAGCATATCCTTTTTCTCGCTCATATACTCCCAATCCTTTCTTTTCTGCCGCGGTCACGACCCGCTGCTGCCCTGACTGCCCTGCTTGCGGCGGCGCAGTGCCGCCATCATATCCATAATGGACTCGTCCGACAACCCGGTCGGGTCCCGCATGCCCCGCAGGGCATGCTCCTCCCGGATTACGGCAGCAAAGCTGTCTACCTCCTCCGGGGTAACGGTTTTTTCACGCGCCTGTCCCACCATGCGGGAAATGTACGCCATGCCCTGCTCATCATAGTCCGCCGCCAGAAACGCCAGCTCCACCAGCAGCCCCTGCCGGCTGCGCTCCACAATGCGGCGGTACAGCTCCCGGTTGAAGGGGGTAACCATTTCCTCCACCGGCAGCATCCGGCTGATGCGGGCGATATTATCCGGGTGCAGGATCAGCGTGCCCAGCAGACTTTCCTCCGCGCTGGCCGCGCGGGGGTTGTCCGCCGCCTCCGGATTGACCTGCCGCAGCTCCTTTTTCTCCTGGCGCAGCAGATCGGGCAGCTGCCGGCGGCGCTCAGCGGCCTGCTTCTTCCTGCCCACGCGGCTGATCTCCTGCAAAATGGCCTCCTTGGAGATGGACAGCGTCTCGCTCAGCCGGCCGGCATAAACATCCCGCTCCACCGGGCTGTCCAGCTGTGCCAGGATACCGGCCGCCTCGCTGAAATAGGCCACCTTGCCATTGGGACTTTGCAGATCATGGTTTTTCCCCAGCTCCAGCAGCCGGTACTCCACCGCGTTGGCCGAGCGTTCCAGCAGCAGCTTAAAGGCCGAGGCGCCGTTTTTCTTGATAAATTCATCCGGATCCTTACCGTCCGGGATGGTGACCACCCGCACATCCAGCCCGGTCTTACGCAGGTTCTCGATGGCACGGCGGGTGGCCTTTTGCCCCGCGCCGTCGGCGTCAAAGATCAGATTGACCCGGTCGGCATACCGTGCCAGCAGCTGAATCTGCTCATCCGGAAAGGCCGTGCCCAGCGCCGCCACCGTATTGGTAAAGCCGGCCTGGTGCATGGCGATCACATCCATATACCCCTCGCACAGGTTCAGCTCCCGCCCGGCATTTTTCGCAAAATTGAGGGCAAACAGGTTGCGGCTCTTGTTATAGGCAGGGGTGTTTTCGGTATTGATGTATTTCGGTTTGCTGTCATCCAGCACACGGCCGCCAAAGCCCACCACATTGCCGCGGATATCAATGATCGGGATAATCACCCGGTTGCGGAACACATCATAGGCACCGCCGTTGCGGCCATTTGCCGCCAAAAACGCAGCCACCAGCTCATCCTGCTTAAAGCCCTTGGCGCGCAGCCCCTTCAGCAGGTAGTCCCAGCCGGGCGGCGCAAACCCCAGCCCAAAGTGGCGGATGGTGGCATCGGTATAGCCACGGCGGTGGTAATAGTCCAGCGCCACCTGCCCCTCCGGCCGGTACAGCGCCCGGTGGTACAGGCGGGCAGCCTCGCGGTTGGCCTCCAGTATGCGCAGGCGCAGGCGGGAGACAGCGTCGTTTTCGTGGGTGTTCTCCGGCATCCGCATCCCCGCGCGGTCGGCCAAAAAGCGCACCGCATCCAGATAATCCAGGTTTTCGATCCGCTTGATAAAGGTGATCACATCGCCGCCGGCACCGCAGCCGAAGCAATAAAACGAGGCGGTTTCCGGATACACCGTAAATGAGGGGGTTTTTTCGCCATGGAAGGGGCACAGCCCCACCAGCGTGCGGCCGCGGCGGCGCAGGGCAACATAGCTGCCCACCACGCTCTCCACATCACTTTTCATCAGCAGCTCCTGCAAAAAGCTATCCGGCAGCGCCATGGCCTTTTCCCCCTTTCCGCTCTTTTCCGTCGTTCCTGTGCTCAGCGCACCACCCAGCCACGCGGCACAAACAGCTCATGGTAGACCTCCAGCGCGTAATTATCGGTCATACCGGCCACATAATCGCACACCGCACGCTGCACGCCGTCCTGCTCACGCACAAGGGCGTATTCCTCCGGCAGCTTATCCGGGTGGGTGCAATAATAGCGGAACAGCGCCGAGAGGATGCCCTCCACCTTGCTCTCCTCGCTTTTGGCCTTGGGGTTATGGTAAAGGTACGCATACATAAATTCGTGCAGATCCCAGAAATACGGCTCCACCGCGGGATCCATCCCGATGCCCTCGCCGCTGCCGCGGATCATGGCGGTCACCAGGGTGTCGATGCGGGCGCCGGTGCAATCGCCCAGCGCCATGTGGATCTCCAGCGGAATGTCCGCCTCCTGCAGCACGCCGGCGCGGATGGCGTCGTCCATATCGTGGTTGATATACGCAATGCGGTCCGCCCAGCGGACAATACGCCCCTCCAGCGTGGCCGCCTCCGGCCCGCGGGTATGGCACAGGATGCCGTCCCGCACCTCATAGGTCAGATTAAGGCCGCGGCCGGTATTTTCCAGCCGCTCCACCACCCGCACACTCTGCTCATAGTGGCGGAACCCGCCCTCGACCTGTCCGTCCAGGCAGCGCTCACCGGCGTGGCCAAAGGGGGTGTGGCCGAGATCGTGCGCCAGCGCGACCGCCTCGGTCAGATCCTCATTGAGCCGTAGCGCCCGCGCGATGGTGCGGGCGATCTGCGAGACCTCCAGCGTGTGGGTCAGGCGGGTGCGATAATGGTCGCCCTCCGGCGCCAGAAAGACCTGCGTTTTGTGCTTCAGGCGGCGGAAAGATTTGCAGTGCAGCACCCGGTCACGGTCCCGCTGGTAGCAGGTGCGGTAGGGGCATGACTCCTCCGGGCGCTCCCGCCCGCGGCTATCCGCCGAAAAGGCCGCCCGCGGGGAAAGGATTTGCCCTTCCACCGTTTCCCACGGCACCTGTTCTGCACTTTGCACTCCCGGCATTGATCACACCGCCTTTCTCTATCCCGCCAATCGGCGGGGATTTTGCTTACTGTTCGGTTATACGCGAAAAAACGGCAAAATCCTGCCTATGGGAAAATTTTTTGCGAAAAAAGTGAACGCCTGTCCTCTCAGGGCGCCCGCCGCATATCCACGCCGGTGAACACCGGCTGCAGCCGGCCGGCACTGCGGTCGGTCAGTGCGGCACACAGCGCCAGCTTCTGCTCCGCCGGCAGCGCAAAGTGCAGGGTGACGGCCTCCGTAAAGGCGGTATCCTCCACCGTGCCGCCGCACTGGGCAATCAGCGCCGGCAGGAAGCCATACTGTGCATAATCGCAGGTCACACGGCCCAGCAGGCACGGCTGCATACGCACCACACCGCCGGCATCCACCGCCAGCTTGGCGGCATGGGAATAGGCGCGCACCAGCCCGCCGCCGCCCAGTAAAATCCCGCCGAAATAGCGGGTCACCACCACCACGCAGTCGGTCAGATCCTCCTTACGCAGCACATCCAGCACCGGCACACCGGCAGTGCCCTGCGGCTCCCCATCATCGGAAAAGCGGCACAGCGCACCGCGCTGCAGCACATAGGCATACACATTGTGCCGCGCATCCCAATACTGCTTTGTGCGGGCACGGATAAAAGCCTGCGCCTCCTCCTCGGTGCTGACCGGCTGCACCGCCCCGATAAAGCGGGAGCGCTTTTCGGTAAACTCGTCCTCGGCGGCCGCGGCCACCGTGCGGTATGCCGCCGGCAGCTCCTGTGGGATCTGCGGTTGCATGGCGTTTTCCTCCTTTTTTGCGGAAAAATGCGGGGACAGCGGCTGCACGCAGCCACTGTACGCCCCCGGAAACGAGAAAAGGGTGCCGCGTGCAGACGCGACACCCCCAGAGCCAGTCTTAAGCGTAAGCTTATTTCTCGCCATTCAGGCCAAAACGCTTATTGAAGCGATCCACACGGCCGCCGGCATCATTCAGCTTCTGCTTGCCGGTGAAGAAAGGATGGCACTTGGAACAAATTTCCACGCGGATGTCCTTCTTGGTGGAGCCGGTAGCGATCACATTGCCGCAGGCACAGGTGATGGTGGTCTGCTCGTAATTGGGATGGATATTCTCTTTCATGCTTGTCACCTCTCTCGGTAATCATAGAGTAACGGATAAACTATACCATACCCCCGCAAAAAATGCAAGGGTAAAATGCGGATTTTTTCGCATTTTCCGCAATTTTCCGCTTTTGCGGGGGGAAATCGGCCGCCGGCGCCCCGAAAAGCGGCCGGCAGGAGACAAAGCCGCGGGCACCGCACAGGCTGTGCGGCGCCCGCGGCGCTCAAGGGGCTTTGGAAACGGCAGCTTACGCCTTGGCGGCCTTCTTCGCCTTACGCTCCTGCCAACGCAGCCAGATGGGTGCGCTGAGCAGCAGGGAGGAATAGCAGCCGGAAATCGTACCGAGCAGCATCGGCAGCGCAAAGCTGATAATGCTGTCCACATGCATCACCAGAGCCACCACCGTTACGGTGGCAATGGCAGAACCAGTGGTCAAGCTGGTCACGATGGTGCGGCGCTTGACCTGGTTGAGCGAAAGATTGACCACCTCGGCCAGCGGCGCATCCGAACGCTTGCGGTTGGTGCGGATGCGGTCGAAGATGACGATGGTATCATTCAGCGAGTAGCCAAGGATGGTCAGCATGACCGCCACAAAGTTCTCGTTAAGCTCAATGCGGAACACCACGAAGGTGAAGTACACGATCAGCAGGTCGTGCAACAGGGCGATCAGCGCCGCCACACCGGCGGAAAGGCCGCCGATCTTGCGGAAACGCAGGCCCACATACAGCAGCAGCAGCGCCGCCGCCAGCACCAGCGCCAACAGGCAGCGCAGGAAGAACTTGGTGCCCATAGAGGCGGTCAGCGTATTGGCGCTGAAAGAAACCAGCTTGCAATCGGCAAAATCGCTGTCCAGCTTGGCGTTAAACGCCTCCTGCTGTTCCATGGAGATCTCGCCCGGCAGCGTAACGCTGACCACATCCGTGCTGTTGACGGTATCGGTGGCCACCGTAGCCTCGCTGCCCAGCGCCTCGCGGGCGGCGGACTGCAGCGCATCCATATCCGGCGCCGTTTCATAGCTGTAGCGCAGCAGGGTGCCGCCCTTGAAGGCCACATCCATGCTGGTGCCGAAGAACACATTGGCGATCACACCCACCAGCATAATGCCGAGGGAGATCAGCAGAAACAGCTTCAGGTGACCGACAAAATCAAAGCTCTTTTTCATTTGCGCTCACCTCCGTAGAACCAGGGATTGCGGAAGATCTTCAGGCGGGAGACCGAACGCAGCATCAGCCGGGAGGCCCATACACCCATAATGAAGTTCCACACCACGCCAAGCAGCAGGGTGTAGCCAAAGGAATACACCGAGCCGGTGGTGGACACCGGCAGCCACTTGAACAGCAGCCCGAACAGACTGTTGGAGGAGCCAAAAACGCCCATCAGCACCGCAGAGACGATCAGCACGGTGATATTGCCGTCGAAGATGGCCCAGAAAGAGCCCTTGCAGCCGGAACGAATGGCGCCGTCAATGGTCTTGCCGGCACGGATCTCCTCCCGCACGGCCTCAGCGGTGATAACATTGCAGTCCACACCGATACCGATAGAGAGGATCAGACCGGCAATGCCGGGCAGGGTCATGGTAAAGCTATTGAACACGGCGAAATAGCCGGTGATGGCCGCCACAGCGCCGGCCATCTGGCCGCACAGCGCAATCGACGCCACCAGACCGGGCAGCCGGTAGAGCACCAGCATGATCACCACCACCAGCGCCATGGCAATCGCCGCGGCGATGCCCATGGCGTGCAGGGCGTTGGTGCCCATGGTGGGCGAAATGGAGCCTAGGCTCTTGACCTCGATCTCGAACGGCAGGGAGCCGGCCGTGATCAGATCGGCCAGATCCTTGGCGCTGTCATAAGTAAAATCCCCGGAAATGGTGGCCTCGCCATTGTCGATCACCTGCTTGACCGAGGGATTGGAGATCATCTGATCGTCCAGCCAAATGGAGATGGTGCCGCCGCTGGCCGCCTGCGTGGCCGTGGCCGTGGCGAAGGCCTCCTTGCCGGACTCCTCCAGCGTCAGTGCCACCACATATTCGTACTGGCCGTTATCATTCTGCACATAGGCAGCCTTGGCGGCCTTCACATCGTTGCCATTGAGCACCAGCTCACCGGTCGGCTTCCCGTCATCGCCGGTCTCGCTGCCGTAGTGGAACTCCAGCATAGCGGTCTGGCCAATCTCATTGACGGCCTGCTCCGGGGTCTCCTCCGTGCTGCTCCAGGGGAACCGCACGATCACCTGCTGGTTGGCCTCATCGGAATAGGCCTCATAGTCTGTAATGTTCTTGCTGACCAGGCGCTGTTCGATGATGGATTTCACACCATCCAGATCGCCGGCGGTTGCGCTGACATTTTCATCCTTTGGTCCGAAAGTGACATCGACGCCGCCGCGGATGTCGATACCCCAGCGGATGCCGCTGATGCCGCGGATGACCGTATCGGTACGGTCTCCGTAGTGGGTATACACACCGAATACGGCGGTATAGGTCAATGCCAGGATCAGGATCGCCACGATGAAGAATGCCGACTTGGGCGTACGCTTCATGTGTTTTGACCTCCTGTGTCATCGTGGGCGGCTCACACCGCCTGTATTTTACTATTATATCGACTTTCTGCCAAAAAGTCAATGAAAAACTGTGCATACCGCGCGGGATATGCCCGGTGGGGTGATCCCGCCGCAGGCGGCCGGCGTTTTTACTCGAAGCGCACCTTTATGCCGCGGTGCCGGGCATCCTCCAGCGCATAATACATCATCTGCTGCCCGAATTCCTGGTTCTGGCGGATGGCGGCCATCTCCCCCAGCACCGCCTGCTGCGCCGCACTGATCTGCGCGGCCTGCCGCATGGCTGCGGCGGCGGCCTCTTTGCGCGCCTGCTCCGCCTGCCGGCGGGCGGCCTCTGCCTGGCGGTTGTTATCCAGCTGCAGCTTAACGGTCAGCGCTTCGGTGCTGCCGGCCTCGATGAGCGGCTGCAGCAGGGCATAGGCGGCAGCATAGTTCCCCGCGCCGGCGGCGTTGGAGATCTGTGCCAGTGCGCCGCCCAGCGCCGTGCGTGCCGGCTCGCAGCCTTTATTCACCGCCAGCTGCAGCAGCCGCAGGAAGGCATACGCATCGCCGTTCGCTTCGCTCAGCTCCAGCGCAAAGCGGTACATCGTCTCGCCGTCCTCACTCTCCATACGCGCACGCAGGTCGAAAAACGGCTGTCCCAGCTCGCCCAGCGCAGCATACGCCGCCAGAAACTGGCCATAGGCCTTCACCGCTGCCTGCGGGTAATTCTCCGCCGTTTCGCAGGCGGCGGCATAGGTCTCCAGCCCCTGCTGCTCAGCAGCCAGCGCGGCCAGCTGCTGCTCGGTACGGGTGATCTCCCCGCGCAGGCGTTCCGCCTCGTCCGCTGCCCGGGTGCTCTGCTGCCGGCCGGCAGCCAGGTCGGTCTGCGCGGCGCGCAGAGCGCTCTGCGATTGCAGGCGCTCGAAGATATTGCGGTAGCGGCCGTTACCCAGCACCAGCCGCCGGACAAGCCGCAGCACAAGCCACACCAGCAGGTAGGCCGCAGCCACTGTCAGCGGGATCAGCACCTGCACGGCGAACAGCAGCATGGCCAGCAGCGCCCACACGATCAGCGGAGCAATGACCGCCTTTTTCTTCCCGGCGGCCAGCAGCCAGCCAACGGCCACCGAAAGCACGGCAAAGCCGATCAGCGCCGCCTTTTCCATCGCGCCGACTGCCCAAAATTCCCGGATCGCCTGCCACATCGGTGCAAAATACGCTGCCCGCGTTACCAGAGCCGCCACGGCGGCCGCCAGCAGCACCACCAGCAGGCCAAATACCCCATCGGTGCTGCGCGTTGCTGCCCGCTGATAGCCCTCCAGCGTCGCGCGGTGCTTTTCCTGCACCGCCGCCAGGGCGGCATCCGCGCCGGCCGCCTGTGTCTGTGCCTGCTCCGCCTGCCGGCGGAGCCGCTGCAGCTCCTCCTGCACCTGCGCGCGCTGCGCCGCTACCTCGTGGATCGTTCTCATCGTCATCCTCCCTTTACTGCAAAAAACCTCTCTGCTCCCGATTATACCGGATTTGCCGGCAGAAAGCAAGATTTTCCGCAGAAAGCAATGTGCCCCGCTCCGCCGGAGCGGAACGGGGACAAAAAGCGCGGTTTACAGCGTCTGCAGGAAATTCTGCAGCCGCTCGGCGATCAGGGCATTGCCGGCGTCATTGGGGTGCAGGCCATCCGGCATATAGCGCTCCCGCAGCACCGGTACCTCCGGCTGCAGGCCGCTGACCGCCTGCAGGTCCAGCACCGGCAGGGCATAGTAGGCTGCCACCTGCTTGACCGCCGCGGCATAGCCGCCCAGCGTTGCTACATTGCGCACGCCGAATTCGTTCACCGCCCGGTTTTCGTCCAGCCGGTGGGTGGGGGTTATAAAGACAATGGTAGCGGCAGGATACCGCTCGATCAGCTTGCGACACAGGGTGTGCAGCGCCCCATAGAAGCTGCTGTCCTCCCGGTCGGCCATGGTGCCCAGCGGGGCATCGCCGTGGCCGTAATCGTTGGTGCCGCCGAACACCACCACCACATCCGCCTGCGGATCCATCCCCTCCACGCGGGAGGCGAAATGCTGGTCGCGATGCGGATCATCCGGGTGCAGCTGGCGGGCAATGCGGGTACCGCCGATGCCGTAGCCGACGACCTCGGCGCCGGCACAGGCGCCCAGCACCCGCCAATACACATGCTCTATACTGCTGGTTCCGGCACCCTCGGTGATGCTGTCGCCGAGGAACAGCAGCTTTTTCCCTTTCAATTCCATTATGTTGGCACACCTTTCTTGCTTCAGAATACCATAGATTTATCCGGGAACACCGGTTCACAGGTCACATTCATGTGCAGCTTGCGCAGGATGGACTCATCACCGGAGTGCAGGATCTGGGTGGAGTGGAGGTCGCAGCCGCGCAGCTTGGGCAGCTGCGCCACCGCCCTGGCCGCCGTAGGATCGCTGGCGGCGCAGATATACAGCGCGGTGAGGGCATCGTCCAGCTTCAGGGCGCTGGAGCTGCTGTTGAGCAGGTTGGTCTTCAGATCCACCACCGGCTCCAGCACGGCAGGGCTCATCAGCAGGGTCTGCTTCGGAATATCGGCCAGCACCTTGACGGCATTGAGCACCGCGCCGGAGCAGGCACTCAGCAGCGGGGTCGCCTTGCCGGTGATGATGCGGCCGTCCGGCAGCTGGATAGCCGCCGCCGGCGCACCGGTACGGTTGCTCTTTTCCAGGGCGGGCAGCACCACTGCGCGGTCGCCCTGCTTAAGATCCAGCTGCTGCATGATCAGCTTCAGCTTTTCCACGGTTTCCGGCTTCTCGCGGCCGGTGCGCAGATCCACCAGCCCCTTATAGTAGCGGCGGATGATCTCCTGGCAGCTGGCCTCGCGGCACGCCTCATCATCCACAATGGCGTAGCCGGCCATATTCACCCCCATATCGGTAGGGCTGCAATAGACCTTGCTATTGCCGGTGATGCGGGTGAGAATGGTATGTACGATGGGGAAAGCCTCCACATCGCGGTTATAATTGACGGTGGTCACGCCATATTCCTCCAGATGGAACGGGTCAATCATGTTCACATCCTGCAGGTCGGCGGTGGCAGCCTCATAGGCCAGATTGACCGGGTGACGCAGCGGCAGGTTCCAGATGGGGAAGGTCTCGTACTTGCCATAGCCGGCGGTAACACCGCGGCGGTTTTCGTGATACACCTGCGACAGGCAGGTGGCCAGCTTGCCGCTGCCGGGGCCGGGGGCGGTCACCACCACCAGCGGCTTGGTGGTCTCGATATAGGGGTTGGCGCCATAGCCCTCGTCGCTGACAATGTGGTCCACATCCGAGGGATAGCCCTCGATGGGGCGGTGGATGTAATTGCGGATACCGAGAGCATCCAGCTTGCGCTTGAACTGGTCGGCGGCCGCCTGCCCGGTGTAGCGGGTAATGACCACGCTATTGACCGAGATGCCCATGCCGCGCACCATGTGGATCTGCCGCAGCAGGTCCATATCGTAGCTGATGCCGAGGTCGGCGCGGATCTTATTTTTCTCGATATTGCCGGCGCTGATGCAGAAGACGATCTCGGCCTGATCGCCCATCGAGCGCAGCAGCCGGATCTTGGCGTCCGGCTGGAAGCCGGGCAGCACCCGCGCCGCGTGGTAATCGTCGAACAGCTTGCCGCCAAATTCCAGATACAGCTTGCCGCCCCACTGAGCGATCCGCTCCAGGATATGCTCCTTCTGCTTTTTCATGTACAGGTCATTATCAAACCCGATCCTCATACTTCCACCATCCTCAAATTCTTGCTTTTCCGCCGGAAAGCACCAAGTGACAGAATACCATATTTTTCGTCTTTAAGCAAGAGAAAAACCGCCGCTGTAATGGAAAATTTCTGCCGCATTTTTTTGTGCGCAGAAAAAAGCGCTTGCGGCAAAACGGCCGGCGTGGTATAATAAGCTGTTACACAAGCAAGGAGGGAATTCGGCATGCCGCTGTATCCGCTGAAAAAGATTGGTGCCCTGACGCGGTCGCGCCAGGTGTTTCTGCGCGGCACCCACGGCTATGATGCCGGCTGGGTGCGGCAGTATCAGAGCAGCGCCAACGCCTTCTATCCCGAATATGCGGTAGCACAGGTGCAGGAGGATGAGCAGCACGCCTACCATGTGGAGGTCGGCTTCGATGATGCCGGCGAGGCGGAGTACCTGGAGTGCGGCTGCCCGCAATTCCGCCCCGGCGAGGGCGTGTGCAAGCACATTGTGGCCGTGCTGACCTACAAATACTATCAGGATATGGTGGCGCAGCTGCCCACAGCCGCACAGCTGATGGCGCACCCGGAGCAACGGGGCACCGACCCGGCGGCGCAGCGGCTGATTGACCGCTATATGACCCGCGAGAGCGCCCGCCTGACAGCGCAAAGCGCGCCGCCGGAGGCGCTGGCCGTCCTGACCCCCGTGCTGCGCCTGCAGGATGGGCGGGCGGCGGTCAGCTTCACCGTGGGCACCACCCGCCCCTATGTGGTGAAGAACCTCTCCCGCTTTGCGCAGGCCATGGCGCAGGGCGAAACGCTGGAATACGGCAAGCAGCTGCGCCTGACCCACCAGCCGGAGGCCTTTGTGCCGGAAACCCGGCCGCTGCTGCACTTCCTGCTGGGGGAACTGTGCGAACGGCCGGCAGCCACGCTGGCCGCCGCCCCCGGTGAGCTGCCGCTTTCGCCGGCGGCGCTGGACCGCTTTCTGGCGCTGCCGCACGCCGACGGATTGCGGCTGCGGCAGGCCGAGGGGGATGTGCCCCTGCGGCTGGCGGACGGCGACCCAAAGCTGACGCTGACGGTGGAGCAGCAGCCGGCCGGTGTGCGCCTGTGGGGGGAGCCGGTGACCGTGCTGACCGGCCTTGACACGCTATACCTGCTGCGGGAGAATACCCTGTGGCGCACCTCGGCCGCCTACGCCCGGTGCATGGGCGGCTGGCTGCAGGAGACCGCCCGCAGCCCCCACAGCCTGTACATCGCCGCCGCGGCGCTGCCGGCCTTCTGCGCCGGCGTGCTGGCCACCGTGTCGCCGTATGTGACCGTGGAGGGGGACACGCAGGCACTGGCGGCCTACCGCCCGCGGCCGCTGGAGGTGCGCATCTACCTGGATGCGCCGGAGCCGGATGCGGTGACCGCGCGGGTGGAATACCACTACGGCGAGGATACCGTGCTGCCGTTCCTCGGTGAGCCGGCGGCGCCGAAGCCGTGGCAGGATCCGCTGGCCGAGCTGCGGGTGGGCAGCGTGATCCGCCGGCAGTTTACGGCACTGCAGCCGCAGACCGGCCTGCTGGTGCTGCGCGGCGAGGACAACCGCCTGTTTGATTTCATCACCCGCGGGGTGGAGGCGCTGCGGCAGGTGGCCGCGGTATATGCCTCCGAAAGCTTTGACCGGCTGCTGCCCACGGGCGCGCCGCGGGTGGCCGTGGGGCTGAGCCTGCAAAGTGAGCTGCTGCGGCTGGATGTAGAGCTGCCGGAGCTGGACGAAGAGGAACTGGCCGGCATCCTGGCCGGGTTCCGGGCGCACCGCCCCTATCACCGGCTGCGGGGCGGCCGGTTCATCCGGCTGGAGGACGACGCACTGGCCGGCCTGGCCGAGGCAGCGGACAGCCTCGGCCTGAGTGAGCAGGAGCTGCGCAGCGGCCATGTGCTGCTGCCGAAATACCGGGCGCTGTACCTGGAGGGCGTGCTGCGCCGGCGGGAGGGCCTGACCTTGCGCCGGGACGAGGCCATCCGCGGGCTGGAGCAGCGCTGGCAGCAGGCCGCCGAAAGCGACTGGCCGCTGCCGGAGGGCTTCTGCGGCACCCTGCGGGAATACCAGAAGCATGGCTACCGCTGGCTGCGCACCATGGAGGCGCTGGGCTTTGGCGGCATACTGGCGGACGAAATGGGTCTGGGCAAAACGGTGCAGATCATCACGCTGCTGCTGGCCGCCCGGCAGGCGGGGGAACCCCAGCCAAGTCTGGTGGTGTGCCCCACATCGCTGGTGCTGAACTGGGAGCGGGAGCTGCAGCGCTTTGCGCCCGCGCTGCGGGTGCTGTGCATCACCGGTACGGCGGCCGCGCGGGAGCAGCTGCTGGCGCAGGCGGGCAGCTACGATGTGCTGATCACCTCCTATGACACCCTCAAGCGGGATGTGGCCGCCTATGCGGCCATGCACTTCCACTACCTTGTGCTGGACGAGGCGCAGTATATCAAAAACAGCCACACGCAGAACGCCAAGGCTGCCAAGGCGATTGACGCGCGCCAGCGCTTTGCGCTGACCGGCACACCGATGGAAAACCGCCTGTCCGAGCTATGGAGCATATTCGACTTCCTGATGCCGGGGCTGCTGTTCAGCTACCCGCGCTTCCGCGACCGGTACGAGGCGCCGGTGATGCGCCAGGGGGACAAAAAGGCGCTGGAGCGCCTGTCCCGGCTGACCGCCCCCTTTATCCTGCGGCGGCTGAAAAGCGAGGTGCTGACCGAGCTGCCGGAAAAGACCCAGCGGGTGCTGCCGGCGGTGATGGAGCCGGCGCAGCGGCAAACCTACCTGGCGGCGCTGGCGGCGCTGCGCGCCGAGCTGGAGGCCGGCCGCGGCGGCCGCATGACCGGGCAGGGCCGCATGACGGTGCTGGCCATGCTGACCCGCCTGCGGCAGATCTGCTGCGACCCCCGGCTGTGCTGCGAAAACTACACCGGCGGCAGCTGCAAACTGGAAGCCTGCATGGAGCTGCTGAAGGAGGCGGCCGCCGGCGGGCACCGGGTGCTGCTGTTCTCCCAGTTCACCAGCATGCTGGAGCTGCTGCGGCAGCGGCTGGAGGCAGAGGGCATCGGCTACTACCTGCTGCAGGGCTCCACCCCCGGCGCCGAGCGCGCCGCGCTGACGGACGCCTTCAACCGCGACGATACGCCGGTATTTCTGATCTCCCTGAAGGCCGGCGGCACCGGCCTGAACCTGGTGGGGGCGGACATGGTGATCCACTACGACCCGTGGTGGAACCTCTCGGCGCAGAACCAGGCCACCGACCGGGCGCACCGCATCGGGCAAAAGCGGCCGGTGCAGGTGGTGCGGCTGATCGCGCGGGACACCATTGAGGAAAAAATCCTGCAGCTGCAGGAGGACAAATGGCAGCTGGCGCAATCGGTGATCGGCACCGGTGCGCCGGATGTGACGACGATGTCGGCCGAGGAGCTGCTGGCGCTGCTGGAATGAGGAAAACCGCCAACGCCCGCCGCCCCGCATTTTGCGGGGCAGCGGGCGTCTTTTTTGCAGCGGGAAAGAAACGCGCCGGCGGAGCTGTGCTCTGCGGCGGGAAGCGCCAAAACGCGCCGGCGGGCTGTGTTCCGCGGCGGAAAGGGCAAAAATGGGCCGGCGGAGCTGTGCCAAAAAAAGCGCACCGCGGTGTTGGACATACACCGCGGTGCGCAATGCCCCCATTGCCAAAATGACAAATGAGTTTCCTATGGCCTGTTTTATTTCCGCAAAGCCGCCGGGAACGCCCACAGCGGGGCGGGACCGGTTGCCCGATCCTGCCCTGCTGCGGACGGGGGAAAGACCCGGAAAAGCCCTTGCGGCTTTGCCGCCTGTGCGGCGGCTGGGCGCGGCCGAACAGAGCCGTCCGGCGGGCACCCTTTACCCCCATCCGGGGGGGAAGATCTTTATGCGAGCCTTTAAACGATTGGTGCTACACCGTCGTCAATACCCTCGCCGGTGCCACTGGTGGTGGTACCGATCAGGTCGATCTGCTCGAAACGACGCACCTGCAGTTCGGGATCGCTGTATTGTTTCTTATCCATCATTCTTGCAAGCCTCCTATCGTTCCGCATCATTCCGCCGTCCAGCCGGTATCCACACCGGCGGACTCGGCAACAGCAGACCAGTTCACATTCAGCACGGTATCGCCGTACAGGGTGTACTCAGCGGTGCCGTCAGTAACGATGATATACGGGCGGTAGTGCACATTGGTACCGATCTTATCGGCGCTGATCTTGTTCACCAGCAGGCTGTACTTCAGCACATTGCCTTCCATCAGCCAGTAGCCGTCCAGATTGGTGGTCTTTTCGGACTTGTAGTAGCACTCGCCGTCCACCGTGAGGGTGGTCTGCTCGTCCTTGCCCAGCAGGATACCGCGCGCCTTCACCGTGTAGGTGTTGCCGCCGATCACGGCCTTGGTGGCGTCGCCATCGGCGATGGTGTAGCCGCCCAGCAGGCGCAGCGCACCGTACTTGACGCCATCCTGCTCATAGTAGCTGTTTTCGCCGTTCTTGTACACGCCGACATTGCCGTTGACCTTGCCGAGAGCGGAGTCAGCGCACAGCACACTGGTATCATCCACATAAACCGCTTTGGTCGCATCCGCTACCGTATTGGCAAAGCCGAGCGCGATCACATTGTAGTCGCCATCTGTAGGAATGGTGCCCTGCAGATGTACCTGCGTCCATGTGTTTGCCTGCAGATCAACCGTCTTCTTGGCCACCTCGGCCGAGGGGCTGCCGAGCCAGGTAGCGGCATTGTTGGCCGTGCGCAGGTACACGCCAACCGTGGCATCCGTTGCCGAATAGAGCCACGCCGACACAAGATAGCTGCTGCCGGGCTTTATCTGCAGAATAGTAGCATCCGCATTATACAGCGCCGTATAGCAGTTTCTGGGCTCGTTGATTGCCTCACCCTCCAGCTTTACCTTGGCCGTATGACCAATGCCGCCAAGACCGAAGGAGTGGTTCATAACCTCATCCGTCACGGTACGGCCGTTGCCGGTACCGGCCAGCTGGTTCGCAACACCATGGTTTGCACCATAGCTGCCCAGAGGCTTCGCCTCGTAGTTATGCGTAGCCGTCAAAGTAGCCGTTTCAACAACCTGGATATCGTCGATATAGATATCCCGGGCAACATATCCGGCTTTCCAGGAGCCGTTATCGGTATAGCCCAGAACCAGGCAGTTCTCCGCAGACTCCTTATCCGCCGTGGCGGTAAAGGAAACCGTGTACTGCGTCCACTCGGTCGGCAGAGAGCCCCAAAGTGCAGCCCCTTTAATGCCGCTGTCATCTCTCAGCTCGGCTCCAGCCGGCGCCGTGATCATGGTCAGCGCCTGCAGGGTATGGGTATCCGGGTTAATGCCGGAGTACCAGGGACCCTCCGTAGAGATCTTGGTCTCCAGAGTGTCCTTCTTATAGGTCGCCAGATAGAAGTTGAAATCCTCTGCGATCGCCTCGGTGGTCTTTGCCCAGAAAGAGACTGTGTAGCTCTTGCCGGCCTCCACCTCGCCGATGAGCAGACGCGGACGGGAAAGCTGCCCGTTCATGCCGGCCTGAACATGCGATTTAAGAGCCTTATCACCGGCAAAGGTGTGGCTTTCTCCCGCAACCAGCTCCGGTACCCGGTTGGTGTTATACACCAGCTCATCCGCAGTTGCGGTCTCAAAGCTCTGCAGACCGTCGATCTCCGCAACCGTACCGGTCTTCTCCCAGTCGGCGTACAGCGCCACATTCTCCGCCGGAGCAGCCGTGACCGTTTCGCCGGCCGCATTCTTCCAGCCAAGGAAGCTATAGCCGGGGCGCGTGGCCGTCTGCGTAATGGTCTCATCCGCAGCATATTCGGCGCTCTTGCCGCCAACCACCGTACCGCCCTTGCCATCAAAGGTCACCGTATACAGCGGCACCTCCGGCGTATCCCAATGGGCATACAGCGTGGTGCTCTCCTCCGGAAATTCCGTTACCTGGTTGCCGTCCTCGGGTGCATCGAACCAGCCAAGGAAGGTGTAGCCGCCGGTACGGGAGGGAGTGCTCACCTTATCCGCGATCTTCTGGCCGGCCACCGCATCGACTGTGTTGACGGAAGCACCGTCATAGTTCGGATCCATGGTGTAGCTGGTCAGATCGACCGGCTCGATGGTGATGCTGCCGACCTGTACATTTGTACCGGCACGGTTGGTATCATCCACCATGCCGAGCACGATGTACGCACCTTGTTTCTCCGCATTGGTAAAATACCCGGTGGAGGTTACCCAGCCCTCGCTGGCCTCTGTGATGTTCGCCAGCACAGCATTGTTCGAGGGCAGGGTCTTGGCACTATCCTTCAGGTTGCCCATGGCGACTGCGATATACAGGTTTGCCTCCGAAACAAAATTCACCACTTTGTACTGCACGGTGACCTTGTAGGTTATACCCTGCAGCAGGTGAATGGTCTGGCCGGTGCTGCGGCCGTCGCGCGTAGCGCCGGTCGTATTGGGCAGCGAAAATACGGAATAGTACTGATTATTGGTTGTAGCTGCCAGGTTGGCCCCGTAGGACATCTCCATGGCATAGCCGGAGCCGGTCGGGTTATCCGCCGCCTCGACAATTTTGGCCGAACCTTTACCGGCATCCAGGTTCACCGGCGCATTGGAAGACTGATTCCAATAACTTGTTTGATAGGAAGTTTCATCAACATTCCATTTGTTTGTGCCAGCGAACTGATAGTAATAGTCCTGTGCCGTCGCCGCCGAGGCGGGGGCAAAGACCATGCAGCTGGCCAGCATCATGACCGCGCAAAGAATTGCCATGAGCCTTTTGCTGCTTTTGCTGATAGAATGGGTCTTCATCTTTTCTCCTCCTGATCTGAAAAATTTAAGAGCCTTGCGCTTTTCCGCCCACCGGGCGGACTGTTTGGGGGGTATGCCAAAGAGCCTGCTAAGGGGTCCGCGCGTGCCTGCGCTGCCTCCCCATGGGACGGCAAAAAACCCCGTATGCGGGCCACAGTGCCGCCGACCGTGCAAAGCCGTGATCCCGTGCAAGACGCCCGCGGGCGCGCGGCCAAGCCGCAGAACCACCGGCCTGCACAGCCGCCGGAGCCGCAAGCTCACGGAGCTGGTCTGCCGTAACGAAAAAGGGGGAAAGCCACAGGCAAAAACACCTGTATCGTTCCGCCGCCGCACAGGCGGGGGAACCGTTGCAAACGCGCGCCGCAGCGCGCGCAGAACGCCGAATAAGCCATCCTTTACTCCCCAAATATGCACATCCTTGTGAAAAAACGCCGACGCTTTCGGCCCGGAGAGTAAACTTTTCGTTAAATAATTCAAACTGTAAGTGTATATTACACGAATTTTATTGTGATGTCAAGTGTAATTTCACTTTTAGTCACTTAAAAATAGGGAAAATATCCTGTATAGTACCATTATGGAAAAAAGAACCATCGTGCAACCCGACAATGTCCTCTGTATGCAGCTATTCCCTCTGGGTACACCGGGCATTTTACCAAGCAAGACCCTCCTGCTGTGCGACAAAAGGGGGCAATCCGCCAATGCGCAGGGTCTGTCGGGTTGGCATATCGTATGGCTCTGCCGGCAAGCAGCCGGCAAGGAGGCGAACCAACCATGACCGTAGATTACTCCCTGATCGGCAAGCGGCTGGCAGAGCTGCGCCGCGCCCGCGGGCTGACGCAGGAAAAGCTGGCCGAAATAACCGAACTGACCAACAACTATATATCCAATATCGAACATAACCGCTCCATCCCCAGCCTGGAGACCCTGCTGAAGCTGTGCCACGCGCTGGAGGTTACGCCCGACGCCGTGCTGCTGGGCGCCTTCACCCAATCGGAAACCTACATGACCTCGGAGCTGAAGCAGCGCATTGAGAGCTGCACCGCCAAGGAAAAGCGTCTGATCGACGGCTTTATCGGCCTGCTGATGAAGGAGCGGGAATAGCCACCGGACACAGCACTGCTTCTACACTACAAGGCAGAAATGCTATTATAAGGTAATTATAGATAGAAAGGCGCCGACGCCCGCAAACAGACGGGCATCGGCGCCTTTTTTGTGCAGCTGGTGGGGTAAAATAAAATTTTCCGAAAATTTTAACAAAAAAAGTGACCAAACCGGTGTATAATGTGTGTACTAAGTGAGAGGGGAGGGGAAAGCCGCCATGTCCACCAACTCGCTGCCGGCAACAGAGCAGGTGGAAGCGGCCGTCGCAAGGTACAGCGCCCTGCTGTACCGGCACAGCCTGGTGCTGCTGGCACACAGGCAGGACGCCGAAGACGCGGTGCAGGAGACCTTTCTGCGCTATATGCGGCACGCCCCCTCATTCCGTGACGCAGAGCATGAAAAGGCCTGGCTGCTGACCGTGAACACCAATCTGTGTAAAAATATCCGCCGCACCCGCGCAATGCATCCGCAGGAGGATCTGGACGCCCTGCCGGATGTGGCGCAGCCCGCGACAGAACCAACCCCGCTGCTGGACGCCCTGATCCGGCTGCCGGAGAAATATAAGACCGTACTGCTGCTGCACTATGCCGAGGGCTACAAGGTACGGGAGATTGCCGCCATGCTGCGGCTGACGGCCTCGGCCGTGAAGATGCGCCTGCAAAAGGGGCGGCAGCTTCTGCAGCAGATGCAAGAGGAACAAGAGGAGGAAAACCATGAATAACCGCCTGAAAGACGCCGTGGACAGCATCCCTGTCCCGGATGGGCTGGAGCAGCGGGTGCTGCACCAGCTGCGCCGGCAGGCGCAGCCGAAGCCGGCCGAACGGCGGATACGGCTGCTGTACCCGCTGGCCGCGGCAGCTGTGGCGGCCGCCGCCTGTGTGGCCGTGCTGGTCGTCTCCATGGCCGGCCACCGCACCACGCTGCCGGTCAATTCGGTACCGGCAGAGGATGTGCTGCCGGCCTCGGACTTTGCCATTGCCACGCAGCCGGGCGGCGTCCTGAGCAGCCTGCCCGACCGGAGCAGCCCGGCCACCTCCACCATGCGCAATGTATCCGCCGGCGACGGGCTATCCACGGCGGACAACACGCAGCAGCTTGCCCACATCCCGCAGCGGCTGCTGGACACCACCGTCCGCTTCGCCGACTGGGGGGAGGCCAGCGCCGACCGCTACCAGCTGGTGGTGAAGAAATTTACCGAGGACACCGGCATCCGGGTGGAGATGCAGCGCTATGACGAAACCACCTTTGTGCAGCAGGTGGCCCGGCAGATCGCCGCCGGCAATGCGCCGGACATCGCCGCGTGCAACGGCACCTTTCCGCAGGCGCTGGAGCTGGTGCAGCCGCTGCCGTCCATCTTCAATATCCACGACGGCTTCTGGGACGAGCGCGTGAGCGAGGCCACCGCCGTGGGCGGCCGCCACTACTTTGTGAACAGCTACAATTCCCCCTTCACCGGCGGGTATGTGGTGTATTACAACAAGCGGCTGTACAACAACTACGGCCTGACCTCGCCGGAGGACTACTACAAGCGCGGCGAGTGGACCTATGAAAACCTGTACCGGTGTATGCAGGACGCGGTGCACTACGGCTACCGCGGCGGCATCACCGAGGGGCTGCTGCTGGCCGAGCAGATGGGGGTCTCCCTGCTCTCCTACGACCGCAGCACCGGCACCTTTACCGGCACCGCCACCGAGACCGGCCTGATCGAGCCGATGGAATACATGGCACAGGCGGTGAAGGACGGCCTGAGCGGCGGCTATTCCATCCAGAGCTTCGCCGACGGCCGGGTGGGTATCTGCATGGCCGGCACCTATGGGCTGAAGTACAATGGCTATTTCCAGGGGCTGTCCCAGACCGATATTGGCGTGGTGCCGCTGCCGGACACCTATAACAGCATCCGGCTGGGCTACATGCCGGTGGGCTACCGCGGCTACGGCATCTGCAAGGGGGCGGAAAACCCCGATGGCGCCTACTACTTCCTGCGCTACTTCCTGGACATGGACAAATACGCCGACGCCGGCGCCGATATCTTCGCCAACAAGGTGCTGGAAAAATACTACCGCCAGACACAGCTGCCGCTGTTCCAGCAGAGCACCCTGTGCTTTGAGTATTATGCCGGGGTGCTGCGGCTGACCGACAGCTCCTGGGACGGCAGCCAATGGCAGACCGTACGCCGCGGCGCACCGGACACCATCGCGGCCGCACTGGCCGCGCAGCAGGCCGGGGTGGACGAGGCCGCCCGCCTGGCGACCGCGCTTGTACGGGCGCAGGCCGCACAGGCATAGCGCGAAAAAGCACGCAGGACCGGGTTATACGCCGTGCCCACCGGTGAGGGGCGGGGCGTTCCGATATACACACAAGACCGAAAGGAGAATACCACATGAAAAAAGGAACCATGATGAAAGTGCTGGCATTAGGCCTGGTACTGGTAATGGCGCTGACACTGTTTGCCGGCTGCGGCAAAGAGAAAG
>ERZ808246.100-NODE-100-length-71586-cov-20.962226_pt1 | contig 71586 bp, 44 predicted proteins | sample MGYA00521083_ERZ808246 | MGnify/ENA primary metagenome ERZ808246 (study PRJEB31516, sample SAMN03275577) | gut metagenome | biome: mammalia-associated habitat; material: feces | host: Papio cynocephalus | place: Kenya | collected 2012-07-07 ... | reverse complement strand
GATGGTTGTCAATGCTGACGACAAACCTGTCGCCATCCTGCTTGAATGTGTACATCGTTCAAAAATTTTTGTGAATATACTAAGAAACTTTCAAAAACTAACCTGCATCATCTTTTTCATTCTTTCCGGTCTATGTTCCTTTTCTCATCGGTCATGTACCTCCAGTACACTCCCTCTTCCAAAAGAAACCTATCCTCGAAAATAATTGACAAACCTGAGGCAGTTTATTTTTCTCAAGTTTCTAAATTTCCCGATTATTTCTCTTCGTAGTGGCCGTATGCCGAAATAATCAGGACAATGACTTCGGTGTCTTTTATTTCGTAAACAAGCCTATGTTTTATAGTGATTCTGCGTGACCATTGATTTCTTTTGTTCCATTTCAGAGGCTCTGGTTTCCCGGTTCCACTTCTGGGATGTTCCATTAATTCATTCAATAACGTTGTCGCTTTTTCAAAAGCCTTTGGTTCGTTACGTTTAAGTCTTTCAAGGTCTGCTTTTGCGATTTCCGAAATAACTAATGAATATGTCATAAGCTTTCAAGAAAGTTCTTTAGTTCGTCAGGTGTGTTTATGGGCGTGAAATCACCATTTTCATAGTCTTTGTTGGCTTGATTAATCTTGGCCTCCAGTTCCGTGCGTGTCATAAGGGTGTCATCAGATGTCAGAGGCACAATCTTGAAATTTCCGTTGCTTCTGGATTTAAGGATAACATCTTCCCCGTTTGAAGCCATCTCAAGATATTTGCTTTGATTGGCTCTGAATTCCCTGCTGCTGATAATGACCATATCCCTGATTTTTCGGTAAATATAGTCATTCTTTTGATTTTGTGTACCATTTGGGTAACCAACATTGGTCGTTTCCATAGTTTTTTGCCTAAAGGTACCAAAGGCTTCTGAACAGCTGGGGGTATGAACCAAAATATTTCTGTTTTTTATGAAAACTATATGTTTTTTATCATCGGGTTACGGCATATCACTATCTTTGCGGCAAATAATTCAGGAATATGAGAAAGGACATCACGAATGTTGTGTTTGATTTCGGCGGGGTGGTAGCCCCTGCGGATCTCGGCGTTGTCATCAACAAGTTCAAGGCGTTGGGGCTTGGGAATATAGAAGAATATCTCAATTTGGTCCGTCAGCAGGGGTTCTTCGGGGATTTCGAGACAGGGCTGATAGACAAGGATGAATTCCGCGCCAGAGTCAGCAAGGAAGTCGGCAGGGAAGTGAGCATGGACGAGTGCCGCAACGCCTACATGGGATTCTTCTCAAGTGTTCCGGAAAGGAATCTTGAACTGTTCAGAAAACTCCGTGCCGAAGGCTACAGCCTCTCGCTCCTGTCCAACACCAACCCTTTCATTATGGAATGGGCTCTGAGCAAAGCCTTTGACGGCCACGGCCACTCGCTTGATGAATATCTTGACAGCATCTACGTCAGCTACGAGATGAAAGTGATGAAACCTGACGAGAAGATATTCCGCATGATGCTTGAATCCGAGAAAGCAGCCCCGTCTCAGGTTCTTTTCATCGATGACGGCCCCAAGAATGTCGCCGCCGCCAGAGCCATAGACATCAACGCCATCCAAGCCACCAACGGCGAAGACTGGACCGGAGATGTCCTCCGTTTCCTGGCTTGATATTATAGAAATATGTTACAACAGCAGCCGAAAAATCAAAAGCGGAATTTTGGTAACGTGCAAAATTCCGCTTTTGATTTTTTTCTGCAGCATTTATCTATTTCCCCTCCACCTTCTGGATGCGGATGGCGAAACCACCGGAGCGGGCCAGATGCATCTTTAGCTTAGTCTTGGAAGAGACTTTCTTTGTGGTGATTGAATATGTCTGCACTGAATCCTGCTCCTTGACATCGCCCAGGCCGTCAGCACCAGGAGCATCAGCATAGATTGTAGCAGTGTACTTCGCACCCTTCTCAAGGAAATCCAGAGGGAACTCAAGGTCGCGTTCGTTTTCATCAGTAACCCCACCAATGAACCAGTCACCCTCTTTGGCGGAATCCTTCACCTTGGCCTGACGGGCAATCACAAGGTAATCTCCCGGCTCTGCAAGAAGATACTCGCTCCGCTCCCAGTCAACGGCCACATCTTTAATGAATTGGAATGCGTCCATGTGCGCTTCATAATGTTCAGGGATGTCCGCCGCCATCTGAAGAGGAGAGTACATGGTCACATAGAGAGCCAACTGCTTGCAGATTGTCGAGAGCACCTGCTGGTGATCCTTAGGATTCATCTTGGACATGTCCATCTCGAATATTCCCGGAGTGTAGTCCATCGGGCCGCCTTGGAGACGGGTGAACGGAAGTATCGTCACATGATGAGGCATGATCTTGCCACGGTACTCGGTACCTTTGGCGGACTCGTTGCCGATGAGGTTAGGGTAGGTTCTGCACAGACCTGTCGGACGAACGGCCTCGTGGGCGTTGACCATGATGTGATGGTCGGCCGCCTTCTTGACGCAAAGCATGTAGTGGTTGATCATCGACTGGCTGTAATGATGCTCGCCGTAAGGAATGATCTCACCGACATAGCCACTTTTGACAGCGTCGTAACCATATTCATTCATAAGGTCATAGGCCTTGTCAATCCAACGCTCGTAGTTCTGCGCCGATGCGGAGGTCTCATGGTGCATGATGAGTTTCACGCCCTTCGAGTGGGCATATTCATTGAGAGCCTTGATGTCGAAGTCCGGGTAAGGGGTGATGAAGTCGAAGACGAAGTCCTTCTGCTTGCCGTACCAGTCCTCCCAGCCTTCGTTCCAGCCCTCGACAAGGACAGCGTCGAAGCCGTGCTCCGCGGCGAAGTCGATGTAACGGCGCACATTCTCGTTGTTGGCGCCGTGCTTCCCGTGAGGCTTCGCCTTGGAGTAGTCGGACACTCCGAGCTCGATGGTCGGGAAGTCATTGGTGTAGGACCACTTGGACTTGCCAGTGATCATCTCCCACCACACTCCGACGTACTTGACCGGATGGATCCATGAGACATCCTCAAGGACACAAGGGTCATTGAGATTGAGGATGAGTCTGGAAGCCAGTGCCTTGCGGGCATCGTCCACAACCATTACAGTCCTCCACGGAGATTTGGCCGGAGTCTGCACACGGCCTTTCCAACCCTCGGCGTCAGGGGTCAGCCAAGTGCTGAAAGTCATCGTCTTGTCGTCAAGGTTGAGGTTTGTGGTCGGGTAGTCCACAACCGCAGCCTCGTGGATGTTGATGTAGAGCCCGTCATCGGTCTTCATCTGAAGGGCTGTCTGCACGCCGGTCGGGGAGAATGTCTGCTGGGAGGCGTTCCCTTCCGCCTTAGTGGATGATAGCCCTCTGATTTCGGAAAGACGGCTGACTGTATAGTTATATTCTTGAGTGTCATAGTCTCCTGGAATCCACCAGGCGGTGTGGTCGCCGGCCATAGCGAACTGTGTCAGCTCGTCTTTGATGACGAAATACTTGAGCCTTTTCTGCTCAGGGAACTCATAACGGAAGCCAAGGCCGTCGTCGTAGAGACGGAAACGGATGACCATCACCGCTTTAGGGCCGTTCTTGTTCACCGGACCCTGCTCAAGGGTGACGGCCAGCTCGTTGTAGTGGTTGCGGATGTGGCTTTCCTCACCCCAGACCGGCTCCCATGTCTCATCGAGGGTGTCACGTCTCACATCGGTCACCTTGAACCCGTCGTGAAGGCTTTCTGGCTTGGCGTAAAACCTGCCTGACTTCTCCTCGAAAGTCTCCTTCAGGCGCTTGCCGCGAATCTCGTAGCCAAGCTCGCTCGGCAGAACCACAGCCTTGTCGCCATAGCTCAATGAATATGTCGGTGTCCCTTTTTCGCTGAGGGCGAACCTGAGCTCAAGGTTGCCGTCGGGACTTTTAAGCACCTCGGTGCCGGTTGGATTCTGGGCGAATCCTGAGAATGTTGTCATCACAGCGGCGGCCGCCACAATCATGACTTTGAAAAGTTTTTTACGTATCATAAGCTACTTAGCTAAACAGTTTGTCCGTCAAAGATAAGCCTTACTGGTCAGAAATCCAATTTATTACCCCCTATTTCTGATGAACCGCAAATGTTCTCCACCGAAAGTCAATGATCTGCGGGATTAATATTTTTTGTTGTAAATTTGCAATGGAATTTCTTGAATATGAAGACTTTTGGATTACGAATATTTTCACTGGCCCTTTGTCTGTTCTTGATCGCGAGGCCACTTGCGGCAAAGGACAGGGAACCAGTTGTCAAGACAGGCCATTCTTTCGTGCCTTTTCCGATGGCTGGTTTCGACGGGGCCAAAGGCTTTCTGTTCGGAGGGTTGATGAATGTGTATAACTTCGGTGACGGTTCGGCCTACCCCAACCCGAAAAGCAGCGCCTATGTCGAGGTCTCCGGCTACACTGGCGGAAGCAAGACATTCGTGGCCTCATACGATTCAGGGAAGCTTCTGGCCAGAGTCCGGATGAATCTTGCGGCCAGTTACTGTTCGGACAACGCGATGGAGTTCTTCGGCTTCGGAGGACGAAGGACGCTCTACGATTCCTCGCTTGAGGATGGGTTCTACAAGTACGACAGGTCCACGCTCAACTTCAAGGCCGATTTTTCCGGCCCGGTTTCAGATCACTTGTCCTGGGAGATAGGCTACCATTTCAACCGGTTCGAAGTCAAGGATTACAAACCGTCTGATTCCGATCAGGAAATATCCCTGTTCGGCCTCTACAAAGCGTGGGGGATAATCCCGTCCGAGGATGTTTCCAATGAATATTCATCAGCGTTTCGTGCCGGTCTCGTCTACGACTCCCGTGACTATGAGGGCGTTCCGTCAAATGGCCTTCTGGCCAAAGCGCATATCATCGCCGCCCCGAAGTTTATGGGCTCATCAGAGTCTTATCTAAAGGTCCATGCGGCGTTGAGGCATTATATTCCTATAATGAAAGAGGGCCTCGTTTTTGCCTATCGACTTGACTATCAAGAATTTTTGGGTGAAGCACCATGGTATGCCATCCCTTTTTACACCCCCGGAGGTCCGATCTACGATAATGTCGCCGCCGGTGGCTACAGATCCGTCCGTGGCCTGTTGTACAACAGGGTAGCCGGGCCGGCTGTTGGTTTTGTGAATGCGGAGTTGCGCTGGAAATTTGCCGGATTCACCATTTGGAACCAAGACATCGGATTGATGCTCAGCGGCTTCTGCGACGGCATCAGTTCCCTGAAGACTTTCGACACCACCAACCGAACCGGAGCGTTCCCTAAACTTTACGCCAGACTCATCGACGCCTCCCGCCCTGACACTTTCCACCTCTCCACCGGTGCGTCCCTGAAGTTCATCCTCAACCGCAACTTTGTCCTGAACATTGAATATGCCCGCGCCCTTTCCGCCCAGGACGGCGCCGGAGTCATGTACTTCAACACCGGCTTTTATTTTTAGTTATGCTCCACGGCTTCTTTTTTTTGCATTCCTCAGAAATTTCGTATATTTGCAGTCCGTTTCCGATTCCGCGGAATAGAAACGGGGCACGGTTCCGTAGCTCAGCTGGATAGAGCAACAGATTTCTAATCTGTGGGTCTAGGGTTCGAATCCCTACGGAATCACAAAAGGGGGGACTTTTTAGTCACCCCTTTTTGATATATACAACCCCCAGTCACTTCGTGACAGCCCCAGAGGGGCACGGGGAAAGGATTCCCCGAAATCCCTTCGGTCGCTTCGCTCCGAGTACCACTTTCTGGTCACTGAACTTGAGAATGATAAACTCCCTCCCAAATTTTGGTAACGTGCAAATTTTGGAATTTTCGTTTTTTTTTCTGACCTTTATCACATTATTGTCGCTTCGATGGTTGGTGAACTCTGTCGAACCACAAGCTCAGCGACCGATGTACGAACTCAGCGACCGAGGATATTATGCCTTGGCGTTCTGGTGGCCGAACCATTCGAGGGCGACGACAAGGAGGGCGCCTATGGCCATCCAGACGATGGCGGAGAAGATCTGCGGATCTATGACCGCGGAAAGGTTCGCGCCTATGTCGACAAGAGCCTCGACACCGATTCCGGCCTCTTCGGCGGTCTGTCCGTCGCGCATGAACTGGGCCATCATCACGCTGATCTTGTCGCTCCAAGGCCAGACTTTGACCAGAGAGCCAAGGGTGAATCCGATCAGGGTGATCAGCGTCGGCCTCTCGTAATGGGCGATCAGCCAGTGCAGGAACTTCGAGAACGCCGCGATTCCCAGGACACAGCCGATTCCGAACAGGATGAGGACTGGCCAGTTGAGCTCGCTGATGGCGCTCATGATATATTCATACTTCCCAAGCAAAACCAGAATGAAACTGCCGGAGATGCCCGGGAGAATCATCGTGCAGATCGCGATCGCGCCGCAGATCATGACAAACCAGCCCGCGTCTGTAGTCTGGGTAGGGGACAAGAGGCAGATAATGGCGCCCAGAAAGATGCCGAAGACCAGCCAAAGTCCATCTTTGACTTTCCATCCTTTGATGTCGTAGAGCATGTAGGCACCCGAGACCACGATAAGCCCGAAGAAGAAAGCCCAAGTCTGGATAGGATGGTAGGCGAGCACATATTCCATAAGTTTGGCGAGCGAGAAGACACTCACGATCACACCCACACCCAACCAAAGCATGAATGTTCCATGAATATGCTCCCAGAACTCCTTGGCCTTCCCCTGGAGCAGAAGCTTCCATGAGGAAACCGACAGAAGTGCGTTGAGGGCCTCGATCAGCTCGTTGAATATTCCCGTAAGCAGGGCGATTGTGCCACCGGACACACCGGGGATCACATTGGCCGCTCCCATCGCGAAACCTTTCAGGGCAACGGCGGCGTTTTTGATGATATTTGACATGTTAAACTATTGAATCTTTGTGAGATAGCCTTTGATGGCCGTAAAACTGTCCAGCTGGGTGACGTTCTTCCCGGCAGGGTCGCTGATGACAAGGTCGAACAGGTTCCCGCTCATCTGGCGGCGTCCTATCTTGAACCTGGCCTTGGAAGTGCGGGCCATATATTCAATGGAGAAGTCCGGATCCTTGACAAGAGAGATGAACAGGTCGGGCGCCTGCTCCTCCAGTACGTTCAGCTTGTAGCGGGAAGGTCTGCCGATCCAGTCCAGATCCTTTTTCGTGATGGTGGTCTGGATGCTGGTGATCAGACGGTCCTCGCTGCCGATCTTCCTGAAATCCTGAAAGAACACACAGCCTTTGATGTCGTGGGCCCTGAAGAAGTTCATTATGGCGGTCTTGCATTCGTCGAACGTCGACTCCTCTGCATCGATGATCGCGACGTATGAGTGGATTTTCCCAAGAGGAAGAATCTCCGTAGGTACCGTGCTGGAATGCTTACGAAGACTTCTCTTCCTAAAAAAATTCTTTATAAAATCAAACATAATCTACTGGTTTACAGAGGCTATCAGCTCACGAATCTCACGCTTGGCGTCCTTCCATCTCGGAACGTCGATCTTGGTGCCGATAACTTCGACGACCTTCGCAGCAATTATTGAGCCTATCTCTCCGCAAACCTTCAGCGGCATTCCGAGCGAATGGGCGTAGAGGAATCCGGCGGCGTAGGTGTCTCCGGCTCCGGTGGCGTCGATCGTGGCTGCCGGCCAGGCTTCTATGTAGTGATATTCATCTCCCTGCTTGACCATTGACCCGTCCTTGCCGACCTTCACGACGGCTATCTCGCATTGGCTGGCCAGAGTGTCCAGGGCCTCGCGCGGCTCCTGTTTTGTGAATGCCCTGGCCTCGGTCTCATTGGCGAAGACGATGTCCACATACCTGTCGACCAGATTGTGGAAGAACGCTTCGTTGGATTCGACCACATTGTAGGACGCCATGTCTATGGAAATCTTGCATCCGGCCTCCTTGGCCATTTGCACGGCCCGGCGGATAAGATCCTGATTCTGCACGAGATAGCCTTCGATATGGAAGTAGTCGTAGTCTTGGAAATATTCAGGCTTCAGGTCCTCGGGCACGAGCTCCAGAGCGGCTCCCATGTAGTCGGCGAAAGTCCTCTCGGAGTTGGCCCCGGTGATGAAGCACATCGCCCGGCCCGAGCCTTTAGTGCCTGCCAGCAGGGTTGTCTTCACTCCGTACTGCTCAAGCGTGCTCTTGTACAGATGCCCCAGTTCATCGTTGCCGATCTTCCCGATGAAGCCAGAAGGCATTCCGAATATGGACGTGCATGTGATCGTGTTGGCTGCCGAGCCCCCAGGAACATACTTCACGCCGAATTCCTTCAACTTTGACCAGATGCGGTCTCCGGTCTCAAGATCGACGTGCTGCATGCTTCCCGGAGGAAGATGGTACTCACGGAGCATAGTCTCATCAGGAAACACCGCCAGAATGTCCGTCAGGGCGTTCCCGATTCCTAAAATTGATTTCATATCTTCGGTTTTTGATATTCATAGCGTGTCAAATCACAAAGTTAACGAATATTTGATTAAATTTGTAAGCTATGAATAAGAAGGCCGGGAATATTCTTAAATACGGAGTCTCCATCGCGCTTGCGGCGGTGCTTCTGTATTTCTCTTTCCGTGGAGTGAGCTGGGGCGATTTCCTGGATGGTCTGAGGGCCTGCCGCTGGGGATTCGTCATCCTTTCCATGCTGTTCGGCGCGTTGGCCTTTTACCTGAGAGCGCTCCGCTGGCGGGAACTCCTCCTGCCGATTGACCGGACAACATCCCGTCTCACATGCTTCAATGCCATAAACATCAGCTATCTGGTGAATCTCGCCCTGCCACGGGTGGGAGAGTTTGTCCGCTGCGGCTACATCACGGCCCATTCTCCGAAAGACCCAGGCTCCGCCGAGGCGAACCGCCGTGTGGCCTCCTACGACAAGGTGCTCGGAACCGCCGCCCTCGAGCGCTCGGCTGATGTGCTTGCGATGTTCGGCATATTGGCCATATTCCTGACTTTCACCTGGAATCGTTTCGGGGGATTTTTCTCCGAAAGGATTTTCGGGACCGCCTCGGACGGCTTTGGCGCCGGAAAGATCGCTATCATGCTTTCCGCTGTCGCCGGCGTGATTGCTGTCGTGCTATGCGCAATCCTTTTCGCAGACAAGTGGGCTCCGTTCAGGAAAATCAGAGGCTTCTGCAAAGGCGTCTGGGAAGGATTTCTGAGCTGCCTCAAGATGAAAGGTGCCTGGAAGTTCTTCGTGTTGACAGGAGGGGTGTGGTTCTGCTACTGGATGATGAGCGCCACGATCCTGTGGGCCCTTCAAGGAATATCTCCGGATTCCGTCAGTCCTGAGCTCGCCTCGGCGGTGGATGTCATCAAGGGCTTGAACTTGACCGACGCCCTATTCCTGATGATAGCCGGAAGCCTGTCCTCGATCGTCCCGGTGCCGGGAGGATTCGGGGCGTTCCACTTCATAGTCTCCTCCGCTTTGGCCTATGTTTTCGGCATCCCCGTGCAGTTCGGGATGATCTTCGCGACCCTCTCGCACGAGTCCCAGGCCGTGAACCAGATCCTGTGGGGAGGCATCTCCTTGGCAAGTGAATCTTTACGAACAACAAATAATTAATAACTAAAGTATTATGAAGATTAAAAATTTATTCCTGATCGCCGCTGGTGTCCTGATGATGACAACCACATTCGACGCGGCCGCAAAGAAACTCCCGAAAGAGGTCAAGATGACCAAGGAGGTTCTCGTGGACAAAATCAAGGGCGGATGGGCCGGAAAGGTCATCGGCTGCTCCTATGGCGGACCTACCGAGTTCAAGTACGCAGGTTTCATCAATGACGAGATCGAGATTCCGTGGCACGACCACATGATCAAATGGTGGTTCGACAAGTTCCCTGGACTGTACGACGATGTCTATATGGATCTCACATTCGTGGAGATCTTCCAGAAGGAAGGCCTTGACGCTCCTATAGAGTCATTCGCAAACGCTTTCGCGCATGCCCCGTACCCTCTCTGGCACGCCAACCAGCTCGGACGCTACAACATCCTCAACGGTGTGATGCCTCCTGAGTCCGGCCACTGGCACAACAACCCTCACGCTGACGACATCGACTTCCAGATCGAGGCCGACTACGCCGGCCTGATGGCTCCGGGAATGATCAACACATCGTCTTTCTACTGTGACGAGATCGGACATATGATGAACTACGGTGACGGTTGGTACGGTGGCGTGTATGTCGCCGCGATGCTTTCTCTCGCGTTCGTCAGCGATGACATGAACTTCGTTGTAAATGAGGCTCTCAAGGCCATCCCGGCGCAGAGCAACTACTACAAGGCGATGGCTGATGTCATCAAATGGCACAAGCAGTACCCTAAGGACTGGCACATCACATGGGCTCTGTTCAACAAGCACTACGGCTACGACATCGGCTGCCCTGACGGAGTCGACAACCAGTTCAACATCGACGCTGTCATCAACAGCGGCTACATCCTCATCGGTCTTCTCTACGGAGACAAGAACTTCTATCGCACGATCGACATCTCAACCCGCTGCGGCCAGGACTCTGACTGCAACCCTTCGTCAGCCGCCGGGATCCTCGGAGTCATGATGGGGTACAAGAATATTCCTGAATATTGGAGAAAGCCTTGCGAGGAGGTAGAAGACATTCCTTTCGTATACACCGACATCTCCCTCAACAAGGCCACTGAATATTCTTTCAGTCAGGCTCTCCAGGTGATCGAGCGCAATGGTGGTTCCATCGACGGCGACAACATCACCATCAAGGTTCAGAAGCCTGAGGCCGTGCGCTACGAGAAGGCTTTCGAGGGCCACTATCCTCAGGGTAAGGTCAACGTCAAAAAGACCATCGCGAATGTCGGCCAGATCAAGTTCAAGGGCAACGGAATCGTTGTCAAGAGCCACTACTACAAGGGATCCGGCTACAACGACAACACCGGTTACGTCGGAGAGGTCGAGATCTACCTTGATGGTAAGCTTTCGGCTGTGGCCAAGAACCCTATCAAGGGCAACGGAGCCGCCCCGGACCTCTATTGGAAGTACGATCTTCCAGAGGGCGAGCACACTTTGACATTCAAGTTCCTCAACAAGCAGGACAACATGAACATCGTCATCGACAACTATCTGGTATATTCCAGCAAGCCGAAGGTCGTGAACCACGTTGACGAGTAACATGAAGATATTCAGATTTTTGGCGGCAGCGTCTGTCGCATTGGCATCCTTGGTTGCCGTCCCGTCCGAGTCTTCGGCCAGGACGACATCCAAGGATCTTTACAAACAGTTTCAGAACCCGGACAACCGCTACCGTCCGTTCGTGCGCTGGTGGTGGAACGGCGACCGTGTCGAGGCCGAGGAACTTGTGCGTGAATTGCATATCCTCAAGGACGCTGGCATCGGAGGAGTCGAGATCAATCCGATATCCTTCCCGTACGGTGCCGACGCAAAGGGTACAAAAGCCCTCAAATGGCTCAGCGACGAGTGGATAGACATGCTGAAGGTCGTGTTCGACGAGGCTGAGCGCATCGGGATGACCTGCGACCTGATCATCGGATCCGGATGGCCTTTCGGTGCGGAGACCCTTCCGCGTGACGAGAGGGCGTCCGTGATGCTGACTTACGCCCAGAAGGTGACGGGCGGTGAGAGGTTCGAGATGTCCAAGTTCAACATATTCAAGAACATCGACCCAGGAGTTACGAAAGTGAACACCAGCCGTACTCCTGAATTGGTGTCAGTCTATCTGGCTCCGGACCCGATCAACGACCTCAGCGAGGCGATTGATCTGTCAAGCAACATCGAAGGTGATGTGATCACCGTGGATGTTCCTAAGGGAAACTGGCAGTTCTATGCGATGGTGAAGTACGACTCGTTCGCCTGCGTGATCAACGGTGCTCCGGGAGCCGCCGGTTCGATCCTGAACCACATGGACGCCAAGGCTGTCCGCAAGTACCTTGACCACATGACCGACACGATCGAGGCTCGTATCGGACCTCTTTCAAAGCATCTGAGGGCTTTCTTTGTGGACAGTATGGAACTTGAGGGCTGCAACTGGACAACCGATTTCCCGGAGGAATTCAAGACCCGCAGGGGCTACGACCTGATGCCTTGGCTGCCGTTCACGATGTTCAAGGTGGGAAGGCTCGGCAATGTGGAGAGTTTTGACTACGGCTCCAAGAAAGGTGAGAAGTTTCAGGATCAGGTGAACCGTGTCCGCTTTGATTTCGAACTCACTAAGGCCGAACTGCTCAACGAGCGTTACATGAACACATTCCTCTCTTGGTGCAAGGAGAAGGGTGTCAAGTCCCGTTCCCAGGCCTACGGCAACGGATTCTTCATCGAGGAGTCTTCCCTTGGCCAGGACATTCCTGAGGGTGAGTCCTGGACAACCAACTGGCTCAAACACAAGATCGGAGAGGAGATGGGCGACGAGGACTACCGCCGCGGGCGCGCCTACACGATGATCGACAAATATGTCTCATCGGCCGCCCACTTGACCGGCAAGCGTCTTGTCAGCGCAGAGGAGATGACAAACACCTACAAGGTGTTCACGACTTCTCTTGAGTTTCTTAAGGTCGGCTCTGACATGAGTGCCATCTCCGGCATAACACATTCGGTATGGCACGGTTTCAACTATTCCCCGCTTGAGGCAGAGTTCCCTGGTTGGGTTCAGTACGGAACCTTCCACAACGAGAGGAACACATGGTGGCCTTACGTGAACAAGTTGAATGACTACCGCGCGAGGCTCGCAAGCCAGCTTCAGAACGCTGACATGTACACCGACATCGCCATCCTGCCTGCCAACTACGACATGTGGAGCACGATGGGCGTGCAGACCGAGCCGTTCCCTGTGGCCTTGAATATTCCTTACACCTCCCTGATCTGGGAGGCCATCCACAAGAACGGTGGCGGAGCTGACTACGTCAGTGAGATCATCCTCAACGATGCCACTGTCCGTAACGGCAAACTTTGCTACGGGCCAAAGGAATATGGCACCCTGTTCATCGTCGAGGTGACCAGCACGACCCCAGAGACACTCGCCAAGCTGGAGGAGTTCGTGAAGGGCGGCGGAAGAGTCTTCTGCATCGGGAAATATCCTGAGAAGTCCCTTGGTCTCAAGGATTTCGAGGCTCGTGACAAGCAGATCACCGAGGCTGTCGCTCGTCTGAAGGAGTACAAGGACAATTTCATACTGCTTGAGAAACCGGCTGATGGAAAGTACCTTGAGTGGTACGCTGGAGTGATGGAGAAGTACAATCTTCCTCACACTCTGACGATCAGCAATCCGGACAGATTCCTGCTTCAGAACCAGTACGTTACCGATGACGGCAGCGATATGTTCCTTTTCATGAACGCCCACATGAGCGAGGCCCGTGAGACGGACATAATATTCCCGAAATCAGTGACCGGAGGGAAACACGCTTGGCTTTATGATCCGGCTTCAGGCAAGAGGTTCGTCCTCCCTGTCGGCAAGGATGGCAGGATGCACTTCCGCTTCGGTCCATCGGAGACGTATCTCTTCGTGTTCAACAAGATGGGCGGCAGCGCTCCGGCTTGGAAGACTCTTCCGCTTGAGGGCTCGGATGAAGTTCAGGTGGCGGGAACTTGGGATCTCAAGATGCACCACACCTGGCCTGATTCCACTTGGACAACCAGCCTTGACCAGCTTCAGGATTTCAAGGATATCAAGGACACCACATTCAAGAACTTTATGGGTGAGGCGACCTACACCAAGACCGTGACTCTGTCAGGAAAACTTCCTAAGTACTTGAACCTTGGCAAGGTGGCAGACATCTGCGAGGTCTGGGTCAACGGCAAGCCGGCCGGTGTGAAGTGGTTCGGTGAGCGCGTCTATGACGTGACCGGTCTGCTTCGTCAGGGCGAGAACACCATCGAGGTGAAAGTCACGACCCTCATGGGCAATTATATTCAGACCCTCAAGGACAACAAGGTGGCGCAACGTTTCGTTTTGAAGCGCAAGCAGCCTTACGTCAGTGCGGGACTGATCGGACCAGTGAAATTATATTAATAAAACATTACTGATGAGAAATTTACTTAGAACAGCGGCTGCTGTGGCTTTGCTTCTCTCCGGGTCAGCCTTGACCCTCGGGGCCACTGATTTCTTCGCCCGTGATTTCGGTGCGAAACCGGACGGAGTGACTCTGAACACAGCCAGCATCCAGGCCGCGATTGATTTCGCTTCCTCACGCGGAGGCGGACGTGTCGTGCTTGACAAAGGAGACTATGTTTCAGGTTCCATTTATCTGAAGAATAACGTGACCCTCCACATCGAGAAGGACGCTGTTCTTCTCGGCTCCCTGAATCCTTACGACTACATCAAGGATCCGGACGCCAAGTGGACAGCCCTTGTCTTTGGTATTAATCAGGACAAAATCGGTATCACCGGTGAAGGAATGATCAACTGCCGTGGCTTTGAAGTCGGAGTCCGTTTCGTGGACTTCGTTCATATGGGGCTGATTGTGGACCCTCTCGGGCTTGATCGTATCAATGAGACAATCCGCCCAGAGAACCTGCATTTCTATAAAAGCACCAACATTGTCATCAAGGACATCACGCTTAAGGATCCTGCAAGTTGGAACCAGCAGTACGACAAGTGCCGTAATCTTCTGATCGAGGGCATCACCGTGGACGCGAAGTGCTACTGGAACAATGACGGTCTGGACGTGGTGGATTGCAGCGATGTCATCGTGCGCGACTGCTACATCGACTCGTCCGATGACGCATATTGCTTTAAGAGTCACAGCAACGACGGTGTGAGCGAGAATATTCTTGTGGAGAACTGTGTGGGACGAAGCAGCGCCAACGGCATCAAGTTCGGAACCTATACGCGTGGCAAGTTCAAGCACTTCAGGTTCAAGAATATGACCATATTCGACACCTACCGCAGTGCGATCACCATCGCCACTGTGGACGGTGCCCAGATCGAGGATGTGGAGATCGACAGCCTCAAGAGCCTGAACACCGGCAACCCGATATTCCTCCGCACCGGCACCCGTCACGTCAACGATGGCCAGCAGGCATACCTCAAGGACATAGTGATCAAGAATATGTACGCAGAGGTTCCGTTCGACAAACCTGACGCTGGCTACAGCTACGAGGGCCCGGTCGAGGATCTTCCACGCAATGTCTGCCCAAGCATAATCGCCGGCCTCCCCGGACTTCGCATCGAGAACGTCCGCATGGAGAACATCGAGATTGTCTATCCGGGACATGCCGATCCTGAATATGCCTACGCTGGAACCTCCAAGGAGGAACTTGACGCCATCGAGGAGCAGGAGACCCGTTACCCGGAGTTCTCCAACTGGAAAGAGCTTCCGGCCTGGGGCTTCTACATCCGCCACGCCGACGGCATCGTGTTCGACAACGTGAAACTCACCGTCGCTGGAGAGGACTATCGTCCGGCCATCGTGACCGACGATGTCATCGGTCTCAGGATGAAGAATCTCCAGATCAATCAGGAGACCGCTCCTAAGGGCAAGAAGCAGATCATCACAAAGGACACCAAGAACATCAAGAAGAAATGAAAAGAATATTATTATTAGCGGCTTTGCTGCTGTTTTCTGTTTTGGGTTTCTCCCAGAATGTCTACAAGGCGTCCAGGTTCAACATCAAGAGCGACGGGCAGCACGACAACACCACGAGCATCCAAGGCGCGATTGATTTCATCGCCTCCAAAGGTGGCGGAACTCTTGAGTTCAGCGTGGGGCGTTACGTCACGGGTGCCGTTCAGCTCAAGTCCGGTGTCAGCATCAGGCTCCGCGAGGGCGCTGTGATCGTCGGCTCCACGAACATCTATTCCTACAAGGGCCGCAAGGCCATCTTCTGGGGAGAAGGCGTTGAGAATATGTCCATATTCGGCACCGGAGTGATCGACGGACGTGGTCCGGCTCTTCTGGACGACATCGCTGCCCAGGCTAGGATGAAGCATATTCCTGAGGATATATTCGTCCCGACCCTTGTCTATCTCAAGGATTGCAAGAACGTGACCCTCAAGGACTTCATTCTCCGCTACCCTGCCACCAAGGACGACCTTTACATCATCGAGGGCGGTAACGTCACCGTGGACGGCTGCTACTCAGACATGAGGTAAATTAATTCATTGTCGCCTTCAACTTGCACCACTAAAGAGTGATGGCAGGGGAAAAATCAAATGGCAGATTTTGGTAACGTGCAAAATCTGCCATTTGCCTTTTTTCCCCTGACTTTGTTAACGTCATACTTTTGGACTTAGAAGCTGTTTTGATTTAACTGGAATGGTCAGAAAAATCAAAATTTTGCACGTTACCAAAATTTTGATTTTTATTTTTCTGACCTTAGTGTTTAAGACAGGGATATCAGAACGTGAAACTCAAGCCACCCTGAGCGGAGAACTGCCAGGATTGGGCCTTGTCTGATGTGTAGACATCGGTGCTCCCGTCGTGGGTGTAGCGTCTGATGTTGACATACCGGTAATTATCGGTTATGAAGTAGTGCACAGATGGGATGAAACTCAACTCGAAACGCCATATTCGGAAAGAAACCGCCAAGCCCGCATCCGCGGTCAAGCTGAACCGGTTGTTGATCCTCATATAATCTACTTCCCTGCTGTCTCCGTGGGTTTGTTCCCTGTGCCCGAAAATGTAGCCTGGAGTCAATCCACCGAAGAATTCGATTCTGTTTAGCAATCCTGAGAAGAACTGCCCGAAGACTGTCCCGGCATCCGGCCCTTGGCCGTAATAGGATAAATTGTGGTAGGTTCCCCAAGCGATGTTTTCCACACCCTGCCGCACTCCTTCCTTAAATGTGCGCTTTCCGCTGCGCCAAGCCAGATAAAGTGGAACTCCAAGGTACTGGTCAATCTCATAGTTTCTGAACATCCACTGCGCTCCTGTTCGGAATCCCAGACCGTTGTCGAAAAACCGCCCGTAGGTCAGACTCATCACAGGCTCATCATCCGCATTGCTGTTGTCGATCGGAACCCTTATGCCGGCCGTAAACCTAATGTCCTGATTGTCAGAGTGAACCTTTTGTGCGAAGGCCGCGCTTCCCGTCAGCGTAACCACCGCCAACAACAAAATTAACCTTTTCATTTCTTACGTAGTTAGTCAAGACATGACCCTGCTCCAAAGAGTATGCCTATGGTCTTGATGTCTTTCTTGAATATGTGGACGTATCAAGGCATCAGACAACCGATGGGCACCACATACACGTCATCTTCCCTTTTATAGGCCATCCCTCCGACAGCGGTCAGCACCATTTTGAATGACGGAACTTGCATTTTTGCGGTGTCAATACTTGACGCCAACTTGTTCAGAGACGCGGCTCCCTCATCCACCAGTTTTTTCCCTCCAAGTTTGATCTCCACAAGAGCGTATTGCCCGTTTCTGAGATGAATCACGGAATCGCACTCCAAACCGTTGCTGTCTCTGTAGTGATACACATTCCCGTTCAAGGCGTCAGCGTACACTCGCAGATCACGAACCGCCAATGTCTCAAAGAAAAGTCCCATCGTGTTCAGATCATTCGAAAGGTCCATCGGCCCTACACCCAATGCGGCTGTGGCTATGGAAGGATCCACGAAATACCGCGTGTCACTTGTCCTTATCGCAGCCTTTGACCTGAGATTCGGATTCCATGCTTCCATATCCTCAATAACGAATATCTTCTTAAGGGCATCTATGTATGATGACACTGTGTCCTCATCAAGGCTGTCGGCATCATTGGCTGCCATGTCATTCTTTATGCCCACTATCGCCACTTGTGTGCCTTGATGTCTTGCCAATGAACGCATCAGCCTCTTCGCTCTGGAAGGGCTTCTGTTGACTTTATCTACAGCGGAGATGTCCGTCTCCGTGACAGCGTCATAATAAGAGAACGCGGTCTCCAAGGCATATTCCCGTGCAAGCCGTGTGGTTATCGGCCAGCCTCCACGACATATCAAGAAGGCGATATCCTCAATACGCAGATCACTTTCAGCGAATATCGACTCGTGAGCGTTATCAAAAAGATGACGCAGACTGACCGTCCCATTGGATTCCCCGGATTCATACAGAGACATGGGGCGCATTCTGAGCGGAATTATCCTGCCGGTTCCGGTATGGTGCAGTTTTTCTCTTTCCTCCTCACTTAATGGAACCGCCGAGCCGGTCAGGATAAACTGGCCTATTCCTTTACTGCGGTCAACGGCATATCTGACTGCGTCCCATAGTTGTGGTATTACCTGCCACTCGTCAAGGAGCAATGGTTTCTCACCTGACAGCAAAGCATTGATGTCCATCTCCGCAAGTATCAGGTTCCTGTTCAAGACCGCAGGATCGGAAATGTAGTTGACGGTTCTGGCCAATTGCTCGGCGCTTGTGGTCTTGCCACACCATTTGGCACCTTCGACAAGGACCGCTCCCGCAGAATTCAGTTTTCTTTCTAACACCGAATCCGCAATTCGTTTTTTATATGAAAAATCAGCCATTCTGAGTGCATTTGTAAAGCGGTGCAAATCTAATATTAAAAACTGATAAATCAAATGTTTATGAGAGAAATTCGGTGATTTGTGGAATAATTTTCGGTGATTTGTGGAATAATTTTCGGTGATTTGTGGCTGGATTAGGCGACTGTCGGGATTTCACGGCATAAGAAAACTTTTGTCCAGCGGAACAGGGGTTCTTCCGGACAAACTGGGTGAAAAAACAATTTTGTCCGGTGAAAGGATGTTTCACCGGACGAAATCTATGATAGGATTACTTGACTTTCAGTGGCAGGGGAGTGAGGCCTGAGTCTGCTGAGGAGGAACCGAGGAGAATTGTGAAGTCTCCCGGCTCGACGGTCCACTGGACTGATCTGGATCCCCCCGAACGGCACCTGCGGTCCAGGGTACACGTTTCCAAATCCGTCAGTGCCCACGAAGACATTCACGTCATCAATCAGCCTATTTCCGATGGTTGGTGAGCCTTGCCGAACCATCGGGTTGGCTACATCGATAGAGCCAAGGTGGTTTTAAGGGGGTAACAACCGAAAATATTTCTGTTTTTTATAATCCGTATATGTTTCTTTTCATTTTTTACGTTTATTGTGCATATTATTGCGGTTCAAATATTTATTTAAATTTGGACTATGTATCGTAAAGAAAAACGACAAGAGCTCGCTCCGTTCGTGAATCTGCGGAGCGACGTGGGATTCAAGGCCGTGTTCGCGGACAGGGACAACAAGGACATCCTCATCGGGGTGCTGAACCAAATTCTTCCTCCCGAGGCGAGGATCGAGGACATCAAGGAGTATTCAGACCGCGAGCAGCAACGGGATGTGATCTACGGGAAGAAGACGGTGCTTGACCTGGTCTGTGTGGACAAGGAGGACAGGACGTTCATCGTGGAGATGCAGGCCGCCGAGGAGGACAGCTTCTTCGAGAGGTGCGTCTACTACGCCTCCGGGCTGTACCATCTGGAACTGTCGGAGGGAGAACTGTACGGGAAGCTCCACCCTGTCTATGTGGTGTCGTTCCTTAACTACCGCCTGAGGCACGACGACGAGTCGCAGTGGGACACCGACCACTTCATCTCATATTGGCGGTTCACCGAAAAACGCACCGGAATGGTTGCGGATCAGACAATTAGTGTTATATTTGTGGAGTTGGCGCTGTTCACCAAGACGCTGGAGGAGTGCGTGACGGAGTCCGACAGGCTGTTCTACATATTCAGGAACAGCGGTGGCTTCCAAAAGATTCCGGAGTGGATCGAGGAGGCTGGAGGGATCTCCAGGCGGCTCGCCGAGGCGTGCGAGGTGGCGGCGTTCGACAAGGAGAAAAAACTTAAATACGAGATTGACAAGATGAACGAGAGGGACATTCTGGCTCAGCGCATGTTCGCTGAGCGAAAGGGCTTCGAGGCTGGATATGCCGACGGAGAGGCCAAGGGACTGGCTGACGGGATGGCTAAAGGCATGGCCGAAGGAAAAGCCGAAGGAAAAGCCGAAGGAATAACTGAGGGCAAGGCCGAAGTTGCTAAAGCCATGCTTGAAATCGGTATGCCGATAGGACAGATTTTACAGTTGACAGGACTTACCGAGGAACAGGTAAAGGCATTAAGGTAATGATTTCGTAAGCATCCGGCAAAGCACGACTGTTATTTGTCTCCTGCGTGATATAAATTTGCCGAAAAATCTAATTCATATGCGTACCCATCGCTGAGCCTGTCGGAACCGATTGTTTGCAACCCGCAGGCACGGGACGATGCCTTTGAGTGGGTTAAGAGGCTGCTCCGTGTGTCTGACCCTATTCCCCAACAATGGGGTCAGACACAACAAACTGCCTCAGACGGCTGTCAGAAGCACATCTCCGTGTCCGTGCTTTGAAAAAGCATAGGTTCGGAAGCTTTCAAGAAAAAGAAACGGCTATCTGGTCATTGTCTTTTATGCTCTATTAGAACATGAAACTCAGCCCGTCTTGGATGGAGAACTGCCAGGATCTGGACTTGTCGGTGAAGTCGCTTCCCGTGCCGGTAGAGGTGGAGTAACTCTTGTTGTTGACTTCTCTGTAGTTGTCTGTGATGAAGTAGTGGGCAGACGGGATGACGTTCAACCTGAAACGCCAGATGTGGAATGAGAGTCCGAAGCCGGCATCAGCGGTGAGACTGAAACGGTTCTTTATGTACATGTAACTTTCTCCTTTGACCCCGCTATAGGTGCCGTGGCGTGGAGAATCGTCATTCGGACCGAAGATGTAGCCTGGAGTCAGACCGGCGAAAAACTCGATTCTGTTGAACAGGCCGGTGAAGAAACCGCCGACGACACTGTCCACACTTGGGTTCTGGTTGTAGTAGTACTTGTTGTGGTAGGCATTCCGCACCGTGCTTTCCAAGCCATCTTCCAATGTTTGCCTGAACGTGCTGCGTCCGCTGCTCCAAGACACGGACATAGGTCAAGCTCATGACTTCGCCGGAATTGCCCCTTGATTTCTCAATTGGAATCCTCACACCGGCAGTGAACCGGATATCTTGCGTCTCAGGTTGAACTTTTTGCGCTGATGCCGCACCTCCCTCAGCCAAACCACCGCCCACAACAAATTAACCTTTTCATTTATTACGTAGTTAGTCAAGACATTGCCCTGCTCCAAAGAATATGCCAGTGGTCTTGCCACACCATTGCCAGATTACTTGACTTTCAGTGGCAGGGGAGTGAGGTCGGAGTCTGCGGAGGAGGAACCGAGGAGAATTGTGAAGTCTCCCGGCTCGACGGTCCACTTCTCGGAGGCGCCCCAACACTGGAGCATCTCAGGGGTGATGTCGAACTCGACCTTGGCGCTTTCACCGTTCTTCAGGCTGATGCGGCGGAATGCTTTCAGTTCCTTGACCGGACGGGTCACGGAACCATATTCATCACGAATATAGAGCTGAACCACTTCGTCCCCGTCGTAAGGGCCACGGTTGGTGACGGTCACGCTGGCTTTAAGAGACTCGGAAGCAACAATCTCCGACTTTGACAAAGATGCGTCTGAATACTCAAACGTGCTGTAGCTCAGACCGTAACCGAACGGCCAGAGGGCTCCGGTCTCGTTGGTCGCGAACAGGCGGGAGTACTGTGAATGCTTGTAGTTGTAGACAGTCTGGACCTGGCCCACATTGCGTGGCACGGTCACCGGCAGTTTTCCTGAAGGGTTCACCTTGCCGGTCAGCACCTCGGCGATCGCCTGACCGCCCATCTGCCCCGGCTCCCAAACGTTAAGGATGGCGTTGGCGTTCTCTTTTGCCCAGCCTATGCTGAGAGCCCTGCCGCTCATCAGTACAACCACGGTAGGCTTCCCGGAAGCCACAACTGCCTCCAAAAGCTGCTGCTGCATTCCCGGAAGGCTCAGATCATCCCTATCACAGTTCTCACCGCAGGTACGGCCGAACGCTGAATATCTTTGCGAGTTCTCTCCGACAACAACGATGTTCACATCTGCGGCGGAAGCCTTGAACCTGGCCATCTGGATTCCCTTTGCCTTGACGTTGGAAATCTTGCCCCCAAAGCATAATGTGTCAATCGAGACGTTCGGCATCACGGCCTTGAGCCCGTCCAGCACTGTGATGACATCCTCATCTTTCTGCGGCACGGCCCAGTCCCCGAGGATGGTCTGACTGTCAACGTTTGGCCCGACAACGAAGACCCGACGTGGACTCCTAAGCGGAAGCGTTCCATCATTTTTCAGCAGCACAAGTCCCTGGCGGGCAGCCTCAAGGGCGGTCTGGCGATGCTCCTCGGCTCCGGCCAGTACCTCAGGAATCTCCGGTACAGGCTTCTCGAAAAGTCCCAGGGCGAATTTCACGGCCAGAATCTTTCCGGCGGCCTGATCGATTCTGGATTGAGGAATCCTGCCTGATTTCACTGCGGCCACCACAGCCTCGAAATACTTGTCACCCTGCATGTGCATATCGATTCCCGCCTCCACGGAAACCACGAACGCCTCGGTCGAATCCGGAACCCAGTGATGCATCGAATGGAGCCTCTCGATGTCCATCCAGTCGCTGACCACGAATCCATCGAATCCGAGTTCATCTCGCAGCAAATCATTGAGCAGCCACTTGTTACCGTGACACGGTATCCCGTTGATCTCGTTGTGGGCCGCCATCACCGTCCCGACTTTAGCGTCACGGATCGCCGCCACAAACGGAGGCAGATAGAGTTCACGCAACTTGCGCTCGGAGATGTCCATCGGCGCGGCGTTCAGTCCCCCGAACGGCTCACCACCGGCAATCAGGTGCTTCGCACAGGCCACGACATGATTCCCTGAATATTTCCCGTCACGTCCCTGAAATCCCCAGATAGCATATTTACCCATCTCGGAAGTCAGCAGGGCATCCTCACCGAATGTCTCGCCCATCCTTCCCCAGCGGGCGTCCCGGGCGATGTCAAGGTTAGGCCCGAAAGTCCAGAATACCCCTCTCTGGCGCATCTCAAGGGCGGTCTCCTCCCCGATTTTTTCCATAAACTCCGGATTGAAAGTCGAGGCCATATTGATGTTCGTAGGGTAGACCGTGCAACCTTCAACCAAGGCGTTACCGTGGACAGCGTCGATCCCCAGCAGCAGCGGAATCCCCAGCCGGCTCTCTTGCGCCATCTTCTGAAGCGCCACCGCCTCGTCGGAAGTCATCACGTGCAGAAACGCCCCGACCTCACCCTTGCGGACCTTGTCCGACAGATCCTTGTTTCCCAGATTCTCATCGGTAGCGTCGATGTTCTTGCGAGCCGATCCCTTTCCCGGTTCCACATAGCACGGCGCCACGTACTGGCACATCTGCCCGACCTTCTCTTCAAGGGTCATCTCCTTCAAAATCAGTTGTGCCCTTTCCTCCGCCGGCAACGAAACGTCCCGCCAATCCTTCCGCGAGCACGACACCATCACCACCGCAAGACCTAATATTATTACTGTTCTTTTCATCTTCCTTGATTATTTTGTCTGTAACATATTCACTTCGATGCTTCGACAAGCTCAGCAACCGCAAACAGGTGTCTGACTTTTTGTTTTGTTTTTAGGTCACTTCGGCAAGCTCAGTGACCGAAGAGTTGTGGTCGCTGAGCCTGTCGAAGCGACATGGTCATATTCATAAATAATTAGTTTCCCTTTTTGCTGCGAGGCGCTTCCTCCGAGGGACCATTCACCCGGACAGGGCGCGAAGCGCAGGTCCCTCGGAGGAAGCGCCTCACCGCAAAACTAACCAATTATCTAATGGAGACAACAATCTTGTCGCCTACACCAACCTTCCCCGCAGACACGCAGACCATTCCGTCCTCGTAGGTCCAATCCTGAACCGCAGCGCCATTGAGCGAAACCGAGCCAGGACGCGAATCCCTCTGGATGCGGAATGAATATTCCCGCTCCGAAGGCATCCCTTTGAACGACCCCTGAACCGGATTCACAACCACCTCGACGCCACCGTTCTTCTCGTGCGACTCGAACAAAGTCGAAGCGATCCCCCCGTTCTCATATTCATAAGTCTCCCCGTCATCGTCGAACATCGTGTACTCGCTGTCCCCGTGAGGATAGACCTTCAGGATGATTCGGTCGAACGGACGCGCCCCGAGATATTCAACATCTGGCTGCGTCGGAATGATCGCACCCTCGCGGATGAAGAGCAGCCCCGCGCGGTCGGAAGGATATTCACGGGTGAAAGTCTCCCCCTTGCTGACAACCTTATCCCCGCTCCAAGCGTCCGTCCAAGTCCCCTTCGGCAGATAAATCTCGTTTGTGAATATCCCCACGCAGAAATTGTCGCCGAACATGTACTGATAAGTCATGTCGTCGCAGTTGCGGTCGTCCGGGAAGCAAAGCGGCATCGAACGCACGATCGGCATGCCGTTCTGAGCCGCCTCAAGAGCCATCGAGTAGATGTACGGGGCCAATGAATATCTAAACTTGACGTAAGAGCGGTAGATGTCCTGCTCTTCTTTCGCATAGTAGAACGGATGCATCATCGAGAACCAGCTGTTGATCTGCACCCAAGGCAGGAAGAGACCGAAGTGGAGACTCTGCATCTCAAGTTCGCGCGGAACGCTCATCACATCGCATGAAGTGTTGAGGAACCCGCTCATTCCGAGGTTCAGCTGGTCGTAAAGTGCTGTCTTGCCACCTCCGTTGTCCCCGGAAGTCGAAGCCGTCCAGTGCTGTGTGCCAGACCAACCACCGCAGTAGTGATGCCAAGTACGTTTGCCGTTGTACTTGCGGCCAAGCTCACGCATCTGCTTAGGGAGAAGAACCTGGTTGAGGTTGTGCATCTCCTTGTCGGTGCGGCCGTTGTAATATTCCCAATTCGTGTGGTTGTCAATCGTTCGTGCAGGGTCCAGCTTGAATCCCTCCACGCCCTGATCCATAAACACAGTCAGGTGATCCATCCAGTGCTCCTTGCCGGAAAGCTTCCCGCCGGTGCGCTCGGCGATGATGTCCTCCTCCTGGATGCTCAGGTCATATTCCTCGCAGAGCCAGAGGCCGAGGTGGAAGCCCATAGAGCGAAGCTTGCCGATGAAAAGGCGGTTGTGCATCGTCTTAGGGTATTGGTTCTGCATCCAGTAAGGTTCCGGAGAGAACCTATCGTAGTTCCATTTCTTCTTGGTCGAGAAGTCGTAGCGCTTCTCCATCCACTGAGGCTCAAGCCAGAACACATCACAAGGCACATCGAACTGACGGAAGTGAACGGCGTCGTTGAGGATGTCGAACTGCTCCTCACGCATGTTCGGTCCGAAGCAAAGTCCGTAGGCCCATTTCGGCAGGACGTAGGTGCGGCCCGTGATGAGAGTATACTCATTAAGAATGGCAGGCATGTCCCCTCCCATCATCAGGTAGAAGTCCGCCTCGTCGAAAGTGTTGATTATGTTGAACTTGGTCTTCTGCTGGCTGCCGATGTCAAAGAAACTCTTGCGGGTCGAGTTGTTGTAAACGCCCCAACCGCGCGAGCTCATCATGAACGGCATCGGAATCTCCGTCTGCTGGTAGGTTGTCCACATCCTAAGGAACTCGCCCCTGTGCTGGATGTGGTCGCGGCTGGTGCTTCCGCCTCCGTAGAACCGCTCGCCATTCTCCATGCTGATGCTGAGGATGCTCACCGCGTCGGCTGCCGGGATCTCGTGCTTATCGACCTCTCCGAACTTGCCGTTGTCGTCCCCGATGATGCCGCCACCGTTGTCGGCTACCTTCAGATCAGCGTATTTCTCATTGATGAAAGACCTCATCTCGCCGCAAAGCCCCTCTTTCTCAGACAAGAATTTGATTTCTTTGATAACGTTTCCGCCCTTTGCGTCTTTCACTGTCATCACACCGCTCTTCTTGTTGATGACCAATGAATATTCCGGAGTCTTCAGCGTCCAGACCCCACCTTTGTCGGAGATACTGGTCTTCACCTCGCTCCAGTCGGTCTTGATGAGTTCGTAGCGTTCCATCAGAGACTCGGTGAACTCTTTCCTCGGAGAGACCTTGATCCTGAATATGCTCTCGGAACAAGCCTCCACGCTGACCGTAAGGCCATCATTGATCTTCACTTTGTGAGCCGGGTTCGCCTGGGCGAGAAGTGTCATCGCACAGCAGGCGACGGCAAGCAGAAATTTCTTCATTCGTCGTTGTGGTTTTAATATATTCAGACAAAGATACAAGTTTTTTCATTCGCCACGGATTTTATTTTTGGCATAATTACTTACACGGTTGAAATGGAATGTAAAAGATTCCGTCTCTGAGGTTAGAATAGTTTTGCAAGTTCACTTCTTATTGTAGATTTAACTACATCCCAATCTACCGGAAAAATCATATCAGGCATTGGGTCACTCTCGGCATCTTCGAAGTAGGAAAGACTTTTTATGGAGGTAAATAACTGGGCATCAGAATATTTCTGACGATAAAGTTCAATCAGTTTTGCCAAAGAGAATCGCTTTAGCAAGAAATAATAATCAATGAAGTCCTTTTTTGTGCCCCTGTTAGTGATCGCAGAGAGCTTCATAGCGGCAATGTCCTTGACTCCGGCAAGGACAATATCATCAGAATATACCGGATTATCTATCCAATCATAAGGATAAGAAACAATGTCAACTTTAATACCATTGACGACAAGAAACCTCATCATTCTGGAAGACGAGATTGGTGTCACTGTTGAAAATTCGGATAAGATGGCGGTAAGTTCCTCTAACGAGGTCTCAAATTGTCCGAAAAAATCAAGGTCAATGGATTTTCTGTGCCCTAATTGCAACGCTAGTGCCGTTCCGCCGACAAGCCTTGTATTTTTGAACTCATCTAAAGACTGAATCTTTTTCAAGAGGATCAAAGTGTCTGGGCTGATGGTTTCGAGGTAAAGCATCTGAATGTTGTTTTTGGAGTGGAAGAAATACATGAGATAAATGACAAAGCCTTTGGATCCAATCTCCTTAGTCTCTGGGTTACCCTCACAATCCTTTCAAGTCCGTACCTTGATACAAGTTGATACCAGTCATTTATTTGGCCGAATTCCAAAACACGTTTAATGACGTAGGACTCGTTAGTGTCGAGATCTATTGAGTCTTTGCGTACATCCCAGAACAGATAATCGGAAAACAGATTTACGTCATTGTTGTTTTGCATTGAATATATACTGATGTTCATTGCAAAAATAAGCTATTCCGAACTTTTCGGCAAGTTTATTCCGAACTTTTCGGTGTTTCGAACATTTCTGTTTTTGAGTTTTTGGACTGATTCCGTTCGATCGGTCGACGATAACAAATTAATAGCGAATAAGGGCAGGCTAAATTCTTAGCCTGCCCTTGCCGAGTATTATTTCAGAGGGTTATTTCTTTGCGAAATAGGCGCCACCGTTTGCACCATCATAAGTCCATTTGTTATTGTAGTTTAACTGGTAAATGGTAGAGTATCCTCCCTCTGCGTACCCCTTGGCGACAAATGAGAAACCGCAGAAATACATACCTTCGGAAACCAGTCTCTGTTCTGGTGTGCCAATACCGAACTTAGGAGAACCGAAGAGGTCATCAACGCCCCAGCCGATCCATGCGTAGTTGCAGTCATTCACACCGAATTTAAGCGGTGCGAAGATGTTCGATCCGTAAGTGGTACTATTTGTGAGCTGTGTGATGCAGGCCACCTCTTTGCCGTTGCTTACCTTCTGGTAATCAAGTGACATGTAGGTGTAGATCACAGGAGTGCCGTCAACAATCTCGAGAGAGGCAGGAACGGCGAAGTCGAGGTACAGACCCACGAGATCAAGGTTGTGAACGTGTCCGTTGATGGTTGTCGGATTCTCCACGGCCTTGAACTCAACCGCAGTCTCGTGTTGCCTGGCTCCATTGTTCACAATCACAGTGTTGCTGACACCGGTGGTCTTGAAAGAATATGTATAGAACGTGTAACTACCCACAAGGTCTTTGGCATCCACTTGACTGACGGTGATCTTGCTGCCGGTGGAGAGCTCCAGAGTTGCCTTACGCGCCGCTCCGGTGGTGTTCTCTGTCCAGTATGCGACACCGTCCTTGTAACTCAGCCAACCACCGATGCCAGCGGTCTTGCCGTTGTCAGCATCAGCACCGAAGAGTCCGCGGTAGCCGGCGTTGTCACCTTTCCAAAGCTCGACCGTCTCTGGCTCGGTAGGGGTACGTACGTTCACTGTCACCTCGCAGGATGCGGAGATTCCATTCTTGGTGGTGGCCGTAATGGTGGCCTTGCCGATTTCGACTCCGGTTACCTTCCCGTTCTCATCGACAGTTGCAACCTCAGAGTTAGATGAAGTCCATGTGATTGTTTTGTCTGAAGCGTTTTCAGGTGTTATTGTAGCGGTGAGATCCTCTATGTTTTCACCGATGTAAACAGTTGCGGTCGTCTTGTTGAGAGTCACCCCTGTCACAGGAATTTCCTTGACGGTAACCTTGCAGTCTGCCGTGCATTTGCCGGAAGCCGTTGTCACGGTTATTGTTGTCACACCTGGAGTGAGACCTACGACACGCCCCCAGACGTCAACGGTCGCGACCTTCGCGTCTGAAGATACCCAAGTCTTATATGAACTTGTGCAATTGTCAGGAGTAAGGGTTGCCTTAAGTTCAACCTGCTCTCCCGGAAATATAGAGACCTCTGTAGCGCTGAGGGTCACACCTGTGGTGGCTACGAGTTCTGTCTCATCCGTGTCTTGGCATGAAACAGCCGCTACTGTAGCCAAAATGGTGGAAAGGATCAAAAATATCTTTTTCATATTCAATGCCTTTTGTATTACTTGTTCCAGTGTGAGTTAGTCGAGAGTTCCTTTTGAGGGATCTGCCACTCCATGTCCTCAACGCTCCATGTATAATCCTTCCAGTGGTTTCCGCCCTGGCGGACAGCGTCGGTGTTCCAACGTTTGTGGCAATAGTAGTCAAGGCCGTTCTCGCCCCACATCTCGATCTGCCACTGAAGCTGGATCTGCTCCCATGTGCCAAGACCACCTTTGTAATTATCGCATGTAAGGGTAGGAGCTCCCGACTTGGTACGGGACGCGAGAAGCTTGTTGAGTGTAGTCTTCGCATCAGCTTCCTTGCCAGCCTGATACTGAGCCTCGGCCAGCATAAGGAGAACCTCTGAAGAACGGAATATGATTTGGTCTGAACTGATGTTGGTGAAAGTACGCTCATCGGCATTCTGGCAGATCGTAGCTCCCCACTTAAGATTGGTGTATTTGAGGAGCGTGCTCGCCGCATGGCCATTGTCTGTGAAGTAAGGGTAACTTTCAACCTCGTGATCCGCGAAGATGCCCTTACGGTAGTCGTTGTCGTCAATCTTGTTGTAAAGACTCTCACTGATCTGGAAGAGACCGCTCTTGCTGTTTCCAGCTTTTAGGCTGTTGAGGTTGTTCCACGAATAGAGGTTGCTCTCACTTGTCCAGCCGAAGAGCACCTCCGGGTTGCTTGGAATGCTCAGGAAAGCGTTGTCATCATTCCTGACCTCATCCTTGCCCTTCTTCCAAGCGTCATCCAGCGGTGTGGCGATGTCGTCAAGACGGCTGGTCTGAACGCCATAGTGAGTCTCATCGATGAGGGTTGGGTACTTCGCCAAGATACGCTGGCAGGCAGCGATCGCCTTGTCGTACTCACCATAGTCCAAGCAAGCGCGGGCAAGGAAAAAGTCTGACAAGGTGCGGTCGATATCGTAGAACGTTGTGAGATCAGTCGGGTTAACTGTGGTGTAACCGTCTGTGGCACTGTTTTTTCCGGCTGCGAAATAAGTGCCGGCATCCTCAAGTTCCTTGATGATCCACTCCCATGTCTCCTGCGCTGTGCTAGGGGCTACGGGGGTGTTGTATGCGTATTTGGTGTAAATAGGCATGCCCTGCTGCTCGCTGCCGCCGTATTTGTACGCCTTGCGGAAGCGCTCCATAAGCTGGAGGTAACCATAAGCGCGGAGAGTCTTGGCCTGTGCGGCGTAAGTCTTCACGGCAGGAAGCGCGTTAGGAGAGGTCGCCACTTCGTCCGTGAGGTAGGTTGCAGCCTTGTTCGCCTGTGCGATGATGTAAGACGAACTGTACCACCATCCGTAGCAAGACGCGTTCTCGTTCTTTTCCGCTGCATTGAAAGTGTGATTGTAGTAGCTTGCCCAACCATCGGTTATGGAATTCGCGACATCACCATAGATCATGTTCTCACACGCCACATTACGGGAAAGGTGGACTGAGAACTCATTGGCGTAGCCATTGGAGAAACCACCCGACAACTTTTCGTGAGCCAGACATATGTACGCCTCAAGGCCTGAGCCGATGGCTTCAAGGGTGGCGTTCACCTTTGTCTCATCTGAACTCGAGAGCAATTCTCTGATCTGGTCATCGTTCAGCGAGTTCGGGTTTGTGACATCCAGCATGTCAGAGCAAGACTGGAATGCCAGAAGTGATGCTGCCGCGAATGCGGCTATTGTTTTAATCTTGTTCATTTCAAACCGTGTTTTAGAATGTTATGTTAGCTCCGAGAGAGATTGTCCTCATTGAAGGATAGACATACTGTCCAACCTCGAAACCACCCAGGATTGACATCGACGGATCCACACCCTTCTTTGCTGAGACATAGAAAAGATTGTCAGCGGAAGCATAGACGCGGATAGTGCTTGCCTTTATCGCATTGAGGATCTTCTTAGGGAGAGTGTAACCGATGGTGATGTTCTTGCACTTCAGATAAGACGCGCTGAAGAGAGCCATATCGGTGTACTTCCAGGAACCGAAAGTGGATCCATTGTAATAGTCAGTGTTCCACCACTGCATCGGGAAGTAGGCGGATGTGTTGCTCTCGGTAAAGGTGTCACCGATAAGATCGGTTGATTTCTGCTCTGAAACCGCTGAGACATAGCCGCTGTCGTAGAGACCGTTGCCATATTCCGTGCTGAAGAACTTACCGCCGAGCTGATAGGCGAACTGTGTGGAGATGTCGAAGTCCTTGTAGCGGAAGTTGATGTTGAAACCACCGATCCAGTCAGGAGTCGCGCTGCCCATCTCGTAGAGGGAAGCGTCGGAGCTGACAAGGGTCTTCACATTCTCGCCTGCCTTCAAATCCTTGTAGCGTCCGTTGTGGTCATATCCTGCGGATCTGGCCGTGCCGTCGTCATTGAGACCGAGATCAGCGTTTGTGACGCGGTGCCAGTACATCGGAAGACCAGATTCCTTATCAACACCAGCGTACTTGTACAGATAGATGTTGTACCAGTCGCGGCCTTCTCCACGGAGATAACCTATGCTGGCTCCTCCAGCTCCAGAGGCGGAGAATGAGCCTACGCCTGCCTGCCATGTGCCTTGAGGAAGGTCAAGGTTTGTGTTGTCAGGGATATTTTCTTCTGGAACTTCAATCAAAGTTGTTCTGTAATGGGTTCCGTTGGTGGTGAAGTTCAACGTCATGTCATCTGTGCGGATGATGTCGAAACTGAGCTCAAGCTCCAATCCACGGTTGCGGAGAACCGCTGCGTTCTGCTGTAGGGTCTCGCTGCCGGATCCGGCGAGAGCTGAGTAGTTGGCGCTGTAGAAAGCGTTAGGTGTAACGTGATTGTAGAAGTCAATTGAACCGTTAATCCTGCGGCCCAACACACCGAAATCAAGACCGAGGTCAAACTCCCTATTCTTTTCCCAAGTGAGCTGGTCATTCACAAGCGCGCCACTGGAGAGCTTGTAGCCAGCTGGAATGCCGGTACCGTTTGTCGCTTGCTGGTATGAGGTGGCTGAATAAGACCAAGTGTGGTTGGTGTAGCTGCCGATACCGTTTGAATTACCGAGGACACCATAGCTGCCACGGACTTTCAGGAAGTCAAGCCAAGAGCTTGCCGCTGACATAAAACCTTCTCTTGAGATTACCCAGCTTGCTCCGACTGAACCGAATGTTCCCCACTTGTTGTTCATAAACTTGGAAGAACCGTCCCTACGGATTGATGCGCTCAAGTAATATTTCTCGTCATAGTTGTAGTTCACTCGTCCTATGTAGGACTCCATATTCACCTCATACTGGCTCCAGCTTGGAGATCCAGAAAGAGTTGTTCCGCCGTTGGTGTAGCGCCCGATGAAGTTGCCACCGGAAATCCAGCCCGGAATAAGCTCATAACCAGACGCATAGAGAACTGAATGATACTTGTCGTGATTCCACTCGTGACCGAGCAGGGCATCGACGTGGTGACCGCTTCTGAAGTCGTGAGAGTAATTGAGGAGGGTCTGGTTGTTAAGGATGAACCTGTTGGTGAGTGTCTTGTTGAGACCACCGTTAGTGCCACCGTTATATGTGCCGGCGGCACGGTAGCGGAGATAATCGGTGTTGTCAGAATCATAGCTGAAGTTGACAAGAAGGTTGAGATCCTTGGTGAAGAGAACCTGAGCGTAGGATCTGGTTGTGAAGATGCTGCGGATGGTCTCGTTCTTGTTCTTGTCAAATTCAGAATGAACGCCCTTTCCGAATGCGTTTCCTGTGGTAGGACCGAGAGGAGAATAAGTCTCTGTTTTGTTTGTCACATTCTCAAGCCTGTTGCCTTCGGAGTCATAGACATAGTTGTGATTCTCATCAAGCATATAGATGGAAATCAGGGACGAGGTACCGTTCACATAGCGGAACACATTTCCTCCGGCTGAACCGGCGTTACGCCCCCAGCGGGTAGCCATCTCATTGGTGGTCGTGCGGGTGTAGCCGATGTTGCTTCCGAATTTGAGCCACTTGAGCGGTTGGGCGTTCACGCTTACACGTCCGTTGTAGCGCTCGAAAGATGAGGTTGGAATGTAAGACGGATCAGAAGTGTATCCCAATGATGCGAAATAGTTCAGTTTCTCGGTGCCGCCCTTGAGCGAAGCGTTGTACTCCTGGCGGAATGCTGTCTCGAAGAGGCTGTTGTACTTGCTGTCCTTAGGAAGGAAGTACTTTGCTTCAGGATTGAGCTTGCCGTTTGTGTTTACAAGGTAGGCGTCCATCATTGTGGATGAACGTGCGTTGCCGGTACCACCAGAGAACACATACCTTGCCCCGGGAACATCATACACGAGAGCGTTGTTGAGAGAGTTACGCTGGAAGTTCGTCTCACTGTTCACATAGTTGAAAAGATGCTGCGAAGCGAACTCGGCTGCCTGCTCATGTGTGTAGTTAGGATTCTGGAAGTTGGTGTAAGGAATTCCGTTCTCATCAACGCCAGGTCTGCCTGTTCCGTCAACACCGTAGCGGTAAGAGTTATAGATTGACAGCCAGGCATATTCATAAATGTCGGAGGCTTCGGTCATGTTGGACATGTTGAACTGTCCAACGCTGTTCCAACCGATGCGGGTGTCGAATGTCACCTGAGTCTTGCCTTCGCTGCCTTTCTTTGTGTTGATTAGGATAACACCGTTGGCACCACGGGAACCGTAAAGTGCTGTTGAGGCGGCGTCCTTGAGCACTGAGATGCTCTCAATGTCGGAAGGATTGATGGTGGAAAGAGGGTTCGACGTCTGAGCCGGCACGCCATCGATCACCACGAGCGCCACTGCGGAACCATCAGAGGTGGATGAAGCTCCACGGACACGGATGGCCATATCGATACCAGGCTGACCATCAACTGATGATAGCTGGATACCTGGTGCCGCTCCCTCGAGAGCGCGGGAGATTGAAGACACACTCTGCGCCTTGATGTTATCGCCCTTGATTGAGGACATCGCTCCGGTGAGGTCTCTTTTCTTCGCGGTACCGTAAGCCACAACGACCACGTCGTTGAGGAATTCAGCTTCTTCGGCGAGGGTGACATTGATCACATTCCGGTTGCCGACAGAGACTTCCTGAGTTTCGAAGCCGATGGATGAGAAGACGAGGACAGAATTTGACTTAAGCCCGGAGAGGCTGTAGTTGCCGTCGACGTCTGTCATTGTGCCGTTGGTGGTTCCCTTGATGAGAACACTGGCACCGACCAGAGGTTCTCCAGTCTTGTCCGTGACCTTTCCGGAGACGGAGGACTGGGCGAATGCCTGTGTTCCGACTGTCAGAAGCACAAGCAGGATCGTAATTAATCGTTTACCCATAAACTGTTTTTTAAATAATGGTGTTATGATTTTGCTAATCGTCCAGTTTAGTAAAACAAATGTATAATTGATTATCAATTAAACAGTGTCATTAACAATGACGTTGTCAATTCAATGACATACTCGTCACAAAAATATAGTAACACTCCTAAACTTTAAGCGAATATTTGATAAAATAACTTTGATTTTTGGCTACCGCAATCCTTTTCGCACCTTTGGCGGCCCTCATGGCAAACCGTCTTAAGAAGGCTGTTGAATTGAGTCGAGGCTTTGATGAATATTCCTAAACTGGACGATTAGCCAAATTATATATGAAGTAAGACTGTTTTTTGAGAATGGTGGTTCCTAAACTGGACGATTAACAACAACACCATTATTTAAAAAACAGTTTATGGGTAAACGTTTATTCACAGCTTTGCTTGCGCTTCTGCTGATCGGAGCGCAGGCGTTCGCCCAGTCCTCCGTCTCCGGAAAGGTCACGGATGCGACAGGGGAACCATGTGTCGGCGCCAATGTCCTCATCAAGGGCACCACGACCGGCACGATGACAGACTTGGACGGTAACTACAGCCTGCCACATGTGAAGCAGGGCGCCATCCTCGTCTTCTCCAGCATTGGTTACACCACACAAGAGGTCAAAGTCGGAGCCTCGTCCGTGATCAATGTAGTTCTTCAAAGTGACAATAGATTCCTCGATGAGGTTGTTGTTGTCGCCTATGGTACTCAGAAAAAGAAAGATGTGACTGGTTCCATCACCGATGTGAAGTCAGACATCGTCGCCATTCAGAACACGACCACCGTCTCCAGAGCATTGGAAGGAGCCGCTCCAGGTCTCCAGGTCTCAATGGTCGATGGTCAGCCTGGTTATGACATGGCTATCCGTCTGCGTGGTGTCAGCTCCACCAACGGTGCATCCGCCGCCGCCCTCGTCGTGATCGACGGTGTGGCCCAGCAGACCAACTCCACTTATGAGAACCCTCTTTCCCAGTTGGACCCTAACGACATCGCTTCGGTGACTGTCCTTAAGGATGCGGCCTCAACCGCCCTCTACGGATCAAGGGCCGGTAACGGTGTCATCCTCATCACCACCAAGAGGGGCTCGGAAGGCAAGTCAAAGATCTCCTTCCAAAGCCGTTGGGGATGGAACTCCATCGGAGACTACAATGTCAATTCGATCGACAGTGCGGCTGAGTATTATGAATATGCTTGGAAGTCAATCTACAACTCCTATCGTTACGGTGTGAACGGAACAGGTCTCCCTGGTGTCGACGCCAACGGCAACTACTACACCAACATCGCCACTCCGAACCACACGGACGAGGAGGCAAGGCTCTTCGCCAGCCAGCACCTTTTCGACTACAACGGAAGCGAGACCCGGTTCCAGAAGAACGCTCTTGGTAACAACATGGCCTACAATGTCCCAGGTGCCATCTACACAATAACGGGATCGGGATCAAATGCATCCGCGACCATGAGCGGTGCTTACCTTATCGATCCTGCCACGGGAAAGATCAACAAGGACGCAAAGTTGCTCTACAACGGAGACGCGGCTGACATCATGTTCAGCAATGCTTTCCGTCAGGAATATAACATTTCGGCCAGCGGTGGATCCGACAAGATCCACTACTACGCTTCCCTTGGTTATCAGGATGAGCCTTCATTCTTGATCGCCAGCTCGTACAAGCGCTACAGCGGACGTATGAACGTTGATGCTCAGGCGCTCAAATGGTTGAAGATCGGTGCCAACGTGGGTTATTCAAAGACCAGCACCCGCGCCCAGGCTGGCAAATGGGGATCCCGCCAGATCGGTGGAGCCTACGGTAACGCCATGCTTCACGTCAAAGGATGGCAGCCTATCGAGCCAGTCTACACCATTGACGAGAACGGTGACTATGTCCGCGACGCCAACGGTGACAAGATTCTGAACACAAAGAACGCCTCATATTCACCACTCGGTGTCGCCACAAGCCCTTACGGCAGTGACTTCAAGTACATCGCCGAGACCAACATTGAGCGTCAGGACATCTCAACCTGGACAACCCGTCTGTTCGCCGATGTCAACTTCCTGAAGTATTTCAACTTCAACGTGAACTTCAACATGGACGAGTCCAATTGGAAACGTACCATGTACGTGAACAGTATCGCGGGCCGCGGAACTCCTAACGGAGGATTCGGAATCAAGACCTATCTGCGCCGCATCATCAACACTCAGCAGCTTCTCTCTTACAATCAGGACTTTGGCAAACACCATGTCGATGCCATGGTAGGTCATGAATATGAGGACCTCAACAGGGATGACCTCAACTATGGTTCCGGCTACGAGCTGATTCCAGGCTATGCGATCGCCGGAAACTTCATCGGCCGCTATGTCAATGCGGGAGGTGAGAACTCCACCACACCTGGATTCAGCACCAACATCTACAGGACTGAGTCCTACCTGAGCCGTTTCAACTATAACTACGACAGCAAGTACTATCTGTCCGCTTCCCTCAGGCGTGACGCCGCTTCCAAATTCACCAAGGACAACCGTTGGGGAACATTCTGGTCGGTCGGCGCTGGATGGCGTTTCTCAGAGGAAAGTTTCCTTAAGGAGATGAAGACCTGGCTTGACAACGCCAAGCTGCGCGCCAGCTATGGTGTGACGGGTAACTCAAACGGTCTTACATCTTATTATCTCAACCACTACTGGTACTATTCTGTCGCCACATGGCAGACAAGTTCAAGCGGAACCGGTGTCCCTGCTTCAACCGCCATCAAGACAGGAAACGATCTTGTCCGCTCTGACCTGACCTGGGAGAACATCCATCAGTTTGACCTCGGTTTGGATTTCAGTGTCCTCAACAGCAGGATCACAGGAGCCCTTGACTTCTATGACCACAAGACTGTCAACTCTCTCTTCAACCAGTCAGTGTCACCTCTTGCCAGCGCTGGTGCCACAACAGTTTTGGGTAACGCCGCCAAGGTCCGCAACAGAGGTTTCGAGATCGAACTCGACGCCGACATCATCCGCAAGAAGGATCTTACCCTCAGCGTCGGCATCAACGGAACTCACTACCGCACCACTCTTCTGAGTGTTCCGGCAGACCAGATTCCTAACTATGACGAGACGATGGATCTTCCTAAGGGTTGCTGGACAGTCGCCACCGAGGACATGGCTCAGGCGGGAACAGCCAGCCATGCGGGACGAGGAATATTTTACCTCCGTGGAGAAGGCAAGGACTTGTTCAATCTCTACATGCCTAAATATGCTGGTGTGGACAAGACTTCCGGTCTGCCTCTCTACTGGCACAGAGTCACTTACTATGATGTGAACATGAACGAGACCACAGGTGTCTACGAGCACGGCGGACGTTACGCCAATTACAAGGTCGGTGACAACGTCAAGACAGACGTGGCTGCGGATGCATCTTACTACGAGGTAGGATCCGCCACTCCGGATTGGATCGGAGGTCTTACTCTCAGCCTGAAGTGGAAAGACTTTGATTTCAGCATCGTCTCCGCTTACCAGATCGGCGGCAAGTTCTTCTCTATGGAATACTCACAGTACCTGTTCCGCGGATCATCCATGGGCAGACAGCGCATTCCTGTCTCAAAGGATCTCGTGGGCAACACCTGGAATCCGGACAATACCGGCGCATATTACCCTATGCAGTGGTTCCCAAGCTCCGGCGCCAGCAGCTACTATCTTGACGGATCCCTGCTCCCTGGGTCTCACAACTACACTGACATGAGCCTCTTTGACGCAAGCTACTTCCGTGTCAAGAACGTGACGATCGGCTACACCCTCCCTAAGAAGATCACCAAGAAAGTCAACATCAGCGCTCTGCGCGCGTTCGTCTCTGCGGACAACGTGCTGATTTTCTCTCAGCAGAAAGGTGTGGATCCTACATTCTCCACAATCGGAGGAAAAGAGGTTGATACTTTCATCTATCCTCAGATGCAGACTCTCACCATCGGTTTGAATCTTGATTTCTAAAATTAAACGCGAATAAACATGAAAACATATAAAAGTCTTTTAGCTGCGGCTATCCTTGGCTTGAGTTTTTCTTCCTGCACATCGCTGTTGGACGTGAACAATCCTAACTATTTCACGGATGACGAGATGGCCGAATTCATCGGAGGAAGCGAAGAGGCTGAGCAGCAGGTTCTGACAGGTCTTGTCGGATCACTGCCTGGTTACATAAACGTCTACAACGCGGCGATTGCCGGAGGCTATTCCAACGCTTCCGCCTACGAATCCAATTTTGAGTTCCGCCGTTTCTGCCAGTCTGGTGACGTGGTTGAAGGTGACAGACTGAATCAAGGAACTTACTCAACTTGGTATCAGAATCTCGCGAACAACACTTATTGGAGGACGGATCAGGAGATCCAGAACTATGGTTACTATCTCGCTCCGGTCCTTAAGCTTGGTCCGGCTCTCAAGGCTCTTGACTTCCTTACCGAGGAGCGTGTCGAGAAGTACCCGAGAATGGGTTCCAGCCGCGCTCAGGCGCTGACAATGAAAGCTGTCTGCTACATGATGTTGATGGAGCGCTACACTGATCTCCAGGACGTGAAGTCGGACACCAAGCAAGGCTGGCCTATCTACGACGCCTACACCTATAACGCCGCCAAGAAACCGCTTTCCGTAGTGGAGACTTGGAACTGGATTAACGCTACCCTTAAGGAGGCTGTGGAACTGTTCCACAATTCCTCACTCGGAGAAAAGGGCTATACCATCGGCAACGAAGCCGCCCAGATCTACGACATCGACTGCGCCGTGGCCCAGTACTACCGCTGCCGCGCCGCCCTTGACAGCAAGGATTGGAAGACCGTGATCGAGGCTGGCAATGACCTTCTGAGCCACTTCCCGAACTTCATCAACGCCGCTGACTACGGTATGGACGCAAGCCTGTTGGCTTCCGTAAACTCACGTGCCGGCGTCACCGCATCCCTTCCTCAGGGAACGGCTTGGAACGGGACCGATTTCAATGCCACCCAGAACGCTTTCTACAATCTTGAGAAGAACCCTGAGGCCATCTTCGGTGGAGCAAGAGGCTCTTCCAACATCTTCTGGACCAATGCCGGTCTCAACGCTCTCAAACGCAGTCCTTCAGGCTACTATCAGGTAGACAAGAACATCTACGACGCCCTTTCTGACGCTGACTGCCGCAAGGCCTGCATCCTTCCGGCGGATTTTGAGAACTTCAATGTCTACACCAACAACGGCGCTGACACAACTTGGTACCAGTACACCATGCCGAAATACACTTCCCTCAAGTGGGCCGCATCGTCAGCCATCGGTTACAAGAACCACACGAACGAGGCTACCACATCCGACAACATCTACCTCCGTTCCTCAGCAGTCTTGCTGATGGTTGCCGAGGCTTATGCCCAGGATGGCCAGGACGCTCAGGCGAAAGCTTTGCTTGACAAGTTGCTTGCCGCCCGTACAAAGAGCGGAGCCACGACGATGACCTGCGACAACACGATGTCAGGAAAGAGCGCTTTGGAGATGGTAAAACTCCAGTGGCGCATCGAGATGTGGGGAGAAGGCGATTGGGCGTTCTTCAACCAGAAGAGATGGGGCGTGCAGAACACACGTGGCGCCAATCATTGGAGCGAGACCCAGATTCCTGTCGAGGGCTTCACTTGGGAGATCCCTCAGAAGGAGCGTCAGGGCAATCCTTACTGGAACTAACAGTCATTATCCACAAATAGAATCATATTCAAATGAAAAAAATATTATTGACATTCGCTTGCGCTCTTTCCGCGATGGCCGTGTTCTCAGCCTGTGACCACGGTGAGGATGTGAAGGAGTTCAAGGATGAGAACGCGACCGTGAAGGCCTTGACAATAGAGGCTACTCTTCCGTCCGCCCAGGGTGAGGGAATGAAGACCGCTTTCACCGCCAAGGATTTCCTCCGCATACGTTTCGCAAAGGCTGACGGAACGCTGGTAGGAAGAACACAGATACTCAGAGGCGAGGCTGCCGAGGGCAAGACCGCTTCTTTCAGCAACAGCCGAGTGGCTGTGCCTGATGATGCACAGACGGCTTTTGTCTATGTTGACAACAACGAGACAAATCTCGTGAACTATGGATCCGCTCCGACATTCGTGAATCTGAGCACTCAGAAAGGCACTCTTGCCGATGCCGTGGCTCATCAGGTGATTGTCGGTTCCACCACTGTCAGCAGTCTGTCAGGAGGTAATGCTTCCGTATCTCTTGCCTACAAGACCGGTATCGCGAAAATCGTGGTCACTTACCCTGAAGGGACCAGAGTCAAACCTGGCGAGACCAACGTGACTCTTGGTGGTGACGCGCAGTACAACAAGATTGAACTGGCGCTGGATTCTCCTGAAAAGGCAAGTGCGAAAGGTTCCATCACCGTTCCTGCCATTGTTGATACGGTTAAATGCACATCTACAGCTTACATCGCGGTTTGGCCTGTCGGTGGAGAGTACACCAACACCAGTCTTATCTCCCACATCCAGACAACCACATACGGCAATGCCCTTGAGGTTACGGATATCAAGGCTGGCAAGACCACCGAGATAGTTCAAGGAGTTGACGCCAAGGAGTTCAACTATTGGATCAGCGATGAGAAATACACTGTTTCTGATGTTTATGCCAAGGTTGAGAGCGCAAGCAATTGGATTACCGTAAAGGATGGTGTACTCACCGTTGATGAGAACAAGACCGGCAGCGTGCGCGTCGGAAAAGTTGTGCTTAACAACGGCCACACCTACATCTTCACCCAGATCGGAGCCAATGACTTCAAGGGAAGCTGGACGCTTTACTCAAAGTTATTTGACCCTAATAAGACCTTGGGCAAGGGCAACACCAATGCGGACAAGACGGTTGTCACATTTGGCGAGCCGCGTCAGAAAGAGACTTTGAAGGATGCCGCAGGCATTGAGCATACAAACAACATCGGCATCAAGGGACTCTATCTTGATTCAGTCCTGGATGCTTGTGTCGAGATTGACTACAATGAAAGAACCGTCAAATTCGGTATCTTCTTTGACCGTCGCGCCGCCCAGAAGGCCGCCGATGGAAAGTTCTGCACATATATTCCTGAATGCTCAGGTGGCAACGGTTGGGGCAACTATAACTTCGCTCCTGGTGACAAGGCGTTCTCTGACTCCAATTACGAGTGGCTCTGGTTCACTGTCAGCGAGGATTTGAAGACCCTGAAGTACCAGTACTTCGGTGCCGGACAGAAGACAAGCAACGGCAAGTACTACATCTGTGGAATCTCGATCCCGAAGGCCAATTCGACAGACAAGGCTTCCATCGCAGGCAGTTATGACGTGATTTATCAGGCCAACTACAACGGAAGCAACGAAGAGAGCATGTACTTCAAGAAGTAACAACCATCTCATCTGATCTTCTAAAAACGAGGCGACCGGAATTACGGCCGCCTCGTTTTGGGTAATCATTACCTTAATGCCTTTACCTGTTCCTCGGTAAATCCTGTCAACTGTAAGATCTGTCCTATCGGCATGCCGATTTCAAGCATGGCTTTCGCAACTTCCGCCTTGCCCTCAGTTATTCCTTCGGCTTTCCCTTCTGCCATGCCTTTAGCCATGCCTTCTGCCATCCCTTTAGCCATCCCTTCTGCCATGCCTTTGGTCATGCCTTTGGCTGTCCCGTCAGCCAGTCCCTTGGCCTCTCCGTCGGCATATCCAGCCTCGAAGCCCTTTCGCTCAGCGAACATGCGCTGAGCCAGAATGTCCCTCTCGTTCATCTTGTCAATCTCGTATTTAAGTTTTTTCTCCTTGTCGAACGCCGCCACCTCGCACGCCTCGGCGAGCCGCCTGGAGATCCCTCCAGCCTCCTCGATCCACTCCGGAATCTTTTGGAAGCCACCGCTGTTCCTGAATATGTAGAACAGCCTGTCGGACTCCGTCACGCACTCCTCCAGCGTCTTGGTGAACAGCGCCAACTCCACAAATATAACACTAATTGTCTGATCCGCAACCATTCCGGTGCGTTTTTCGGTGAACCGCCAATATGAGATGAAGTGGTCGGTGTCCCACTGCGACTCGTCGTCGTGCCTCAGGCGGTAGTTAAGGAACGACACCACATAGACAGGGTGGAGCTTCCCGTACAGTTCCCCTTGCGCGGATGCCTGATAGCATCTCAAATCGATGCTGTCTGGTTGGATTTCCGGTTAGTATGAATTATCTTTACAGAAATATACATTTAAAGATGGCAAAAAAGAAACAGGCGGCGAAACAACAAACGTTCCTTTCGCCGGAACAATATATCCGTGAGAGAGCAAGGACTCTTGAGATCGGTGACTGCTACATCAATGAGAATTATAAGGAACATGGACTGGGACACATTATCGTGACCAGGCTTCATAAAGGTGGGAAGAAAACCATCGGATGCTATTTGGTTGACACATATTGCCTTGGAGTCAAAGATGCCTTTTGTCGGGCGAGAATGGAAGACTTTGAATATAATGGCTTTATCAATAATATGGAGAAAGAGTACCACCTGAAGAAAATCTCCTACAATGAGGCTCACAATCTAATCTATGGAGCGATGGAGTTCGCAGATGAGGCAGGAATAGCGCCCTGCAAAGATTTCTCCTTGGCCAAATATATTCTTGAAGAGGACACCGAGGCCATTCCATTGATTGAATATGAATATGGAAGAAACGGGAAATATCTGCTTATCGTCAGCAGCAGGGATGAGGCTGACCGATACATGTCGACCTTGAGGGCCAATCTTGGGTCGAACTTCAATTACATAATCAAAGATAAACCTTTTGAGGAAGATGAACCAGAAGTGGAAGATTTATTTGGAGATGATTTCGCCAATATGCTCGCGGATATTGAGGAAAAACATAAAAATGCGGTGAAATGGAACCAGCCATATTCGTACAGGCATCCTCATTATCCGGCCGCTTTGGAGGTGGAGCACCCATCTGTTCTTCTGACCATTTCCGATCCCGAAAACGCCTGTCTGTCAGACGCTCAGGTGGATGATATCCTTTCGCTGCCCCACGACAGCCTGAGAAATGATCTTGAGAACATCCTTCTTTTCAACATCGGACTTTCTTGCGATGGAATACCAAAAGAAATGAGTGAGGGACCGTTTTCCGGGGTCATAGGCCACTGCGTGATGCTGCTCGGAGAAGTCGGCAACTACTCATCCAGTCTGGATGCTGTGCTGGAGGTTCTCAGACAGAATGACGATTTCTTAGATTATCATATTGCTGACAGTTCAATGGAAATCATCGTTCCTACGATTTATAAACTGGCAAAAAACAAACTATATACTTTGATGGATTTTATGAAGGAAACCGGCTTGAATAATTTTTGGAAATCCACTGTCGCCAATGCGGTCGCCCAAATAGCTTTAATTGAGCCGGACAGAAGGCCGGAAGTCATCACTTGGTTCGAGGAGCTGCTTGCGGCGATCAACCGGGACTTCCCATCTGCGGCTTACACGGATGCGGTGTTGAATGGTTTGATTGTACCTGATTTAATTGACATTGATGCTACTGAACTCCTACCAGAGATCAAGACAATGTACGACAATAGTTTCGTGGATCTTCTGGCCTGCGGCGATTATTCGAAAGTCGAAAAAGCAATGATCGAGAAAAGGCACTCGCCTTTCCATGAAATCAAACCGGACATAAAGGAGCGTTACGCCCTGCTGCGCAAATTCGCTGAATAACGCCCGCAAAATGTGTCAGGCGATTCCATCGAAAGTACATGCAAATGCGAAGCATAACTGTCTGTCTTTGAATATGTTCGTAAATTTTTGCCAGTCAAATCCAGAGAGTGATATTTCATACCTATTTAACATTTAGAAGCTGTTTTGATTTTACAAAAGATCGAGTCTGACCTGGTCGCTGAGCTCGCTGAAGTGACCAATCAGAGCATAGTCTCCACGATTTGTTTTGTATGAAATGTCATTTGCCACATAAGACGAAGGGGGTTTCTTTGGGGGTAAGACGTGAAAAATTTCTGTTTTTTAAGAATCTTATATGTTTCTTTATCGTTTTTCACGTTGACAATGCCGATATTGCGGAAAGATTCCGGGGCGAGTTCCGAAGATCAGTAACCAATCAAGAATTAGGCTGCTTCAACTATGGAGAATTCAGAGACAAACAAGGCCGTCAGTCGGAAGGCCGCTGACCGGACAACCATTAACCAAGAGACCATTGAAAAGGGGAATGTTTACCAAGAACCCACGAGGAGTAGAAATATACCCTGTCTCCCGTCAAGGTAATCTGCATAATGAACTACGAGGAAGACCACCCGAACTCCCCCGAGGGCAAGATCCTGTATCATTACCGCCTTCAGGAGGTCGAGACGGCCGAGTCGTTCGGCGGCCGGATGTCGTTCTACCTGTTGGAGTTGCCGAGAATAATGCGCTATGGTGATGAATATGACAGCCCTGTCGCAGCATGGTGCAGGATATTCAGAAATTTCGCTATCTTTGCGAAGTCGAGGTCGGAGAGGGACGCGGAATTCGAGCGACTGGAGCAGGCGATGCGCATGAGCGGCCTTGACGACAAAGAGATTGATAACTATTTCAGCGATATGATGACAGAGAAGGAGATGCTTCCGTACATTGAAGGAGCCGAATAGCAGGGTTACCGCAAGGGCTACAAGGCCGGAGCCGAGCAAGGCCGTGCCGAAGGTCTTGAGCAAGGAATGGCCAAAGGGCTGGAGAAGGGAATAGAGAAAGGAGTAGAGAAAGGAGTAGAGAAAGGAATAGAGAAGGTCGCCAAGTCTTTGCTGTCGTTAGGCCTATCGGCTGAGCAGATTAAGTCTGCCACAGGATTGAACGATGAGCAGATTAAAGGGTTGTGAAGAACTCTGTAAAGAATAAATAGTTATAAATCAATCATATAGCAAAAGCCCTTTAGTCTATATCAACTAAAGGGTTTTATTTAATTCACTGAGAAGCAGAGGCTTGCCCTCCACGGGTGCAGGACCCAGTTACTTCACCGCCTTAGGGGAAAGCGAGTACGGTTTGTCATCCGGCTTCTGACCACGTGACTTGTTCGGCTTGGAGGCCATCACGAATTCGATTGTGCCACCCTGAAGGATGTCATCGTGGGTGATGTAGAGTTTCTTGCACTCGGCTCCATTGCGCAGAACCTTCTTCACATAACGGTTAACATCACTCACACCGTCAGCCTTGACCTCAAGGGTCTTCCCGTTCGGGAGCGCGATCTTCACGTACGGGAGGTACGGAGCACCGAACACGTACTGGTCGCTGCCAGGGCAGACAGGGTAGAAACCAAGCACACTGAATATGTACCATGCGGACATCTGGCCACAATCGTCGTTGCCGCCCAGTCCGTGAATGTCAGGACGGTACATTCGATTGATGATCTCCCTCATCCAGTACTGTGTCTTCCAAGGCTGGTTCGTCCAAGCATAGAGATAAGGAATATGATGGCTCGGCTCGTTGCCGTGTACGTAGCCACCGATCAGGCAATCCTTTGTGATGTCCTCGTTCGTGGCGTAGGCATATTCAGGAAGATCGTGGTAGAAGAGCTCGTCAAGAGCGGAGATGAACTTCTTCTCGCCTCCCATCAACTCCATCACGCCATACACGTCCTGCGGAGCGTGGAACGAGAAATTCAGCGAGTTGCCCTCGATGAAGCCTTCTCCCATCGTCTGCATGATGTCGAAATCCTTCTTGAAAGTGCCGTCTGAATATTTCGGGCGTGCGAATCCAAGCTCGGTGTTGAACACATTCCTATAATATCGCGCGCGTGAGAGATATTCATCAGCCACCTTGTCGTTGCCGGCGAGTCTGGCGGTGTGCCAGATGGTCCAGTCGTCGTAGGAATATTCCAACGTGTTGCTGGCAGCAGTGGAGATCTTGTCGTAAGGCACATAGCCGAGTCTCATGTAGTCTCCAAGTCCTGCGTACCAGTTTGCCTTTGAGGTTGTCACCATCGCCTCGAGAGCTCTGTCACGGTCAATGTTCAGCCCTTTGGTGATGGCGTCTGCAAGTACAGGCACGGCATGATAGCCGCTCATACACCAGTTCTCGTTGGCGCAGTGGCTCCAGACAGGCAGGAATTTCAAGACATTCTGGTCATAGTGAGCCAGCATCGACTCCACCATGTCCCTGTCGCGTTCCGGCTTGAACAAGGCCAGGAACGGATGCTCGGCACGGTAGGTGTCCCAAAGGGAGAACACGGTGTAGTTCGTGAAGCCGTCCGCCTGATGGATCTCGTGGTCAAGGCCTCTGTACTTCCCGTCCACATCCATATAGACGGACGGGTTGATCATCGTGTGGTATAGGGAAGTGTAGAACATCTTCTTCTCGTCCTCTGTCCCTTGGATCTCCATCTGGGAAAGTTCCTTCTCCCAAGCCGAAGAAGCCTCTAAAGCGATGTCATCGAACGACTTGCCTGAAGCCTCGGCCGCAAGGTTCTTAAGCGCACCCTCCGCCCCGGTCGCCGAAAGGGCAACCTTCACGGTCAGCTCTGGATTCTTGGACGTGGCGAACTTGAACCAAGCCACCAACTTGCGTCCGGCCATCGCCGGGAAGTTGTGGTACTGGTCGAATTTGCTCCAGCCACCTTTATAGTTTATCTTCTCGCGGTCCGCGTAACCATATTCAGTTATAGGCTGCGAGAAGGAGATGGCGAAGTAGGTGTAGTTGGTGCGCGCCCAGCCGTTGGTGATGCGGTAGCCGGTCAGCAGGGTGTCGTTCTGCACCTGCACCTCCGCCCAGAGGGTCTTGCCATCGTAGTTGTAGATTCCGTGGATGAGGTCCAGAATCACCTGACCGTCAGCTCCTTTAGGGAATGAATATTCATGGACTCCGACTCTGGTGGTGGCGGTCAGACGGGCCTTCACTCCATAATCGTCCAGCGTCACCTCGTAGTAACCCGCCGAGGCCTTCTCCGTGTCGTGCGAGAAACGGCTGCGGTAGCCACTGTCCGGGTTGTCGCTTGTGCCGGGATTCAGTTTCAGAGTTCCGGTGGTCGGCATCAGCAGGATGTCGCCCAGATCAGAGTGTCCCGTGCCGCTGAAATGCGTGTGGCTGAATCCGACGATCGTAGGGTCGGAGTAGCGGTAGCCGGCGCAATATTCATAGACACGAGGCTGGTATTTCCCGTTCACGTTGTGAGGGATCGTGTCCGTGTCAGGGCTCAGCTGAACCCCGCCGAAAGGCACGCACGCCCCCGGAAAAGTGTGCCCCATTCCGTCGGTTCCGATGAACGGATCCACATAACTGGCCTTGGTTGAAGGCTGCTGCGCCGCAGATCCGACGCAGAGAAGCAGGGACAGCCCTGCGCAAAACAGATTGATTTTCATGTGTCAAATATACATAAATCTATTGTTTTTTCTGAAAAAGTCTCTAAATTTGTCCTTTCCAACCTTAAGAGGGAGGCTTGTTGCGTGCCTATTAAATCGGTTTGTGGGTAGGGTTGAAATAGTACTTAAAGTAAAGAAATATAACACTTTAATTAAACAACAAATTTTATAAAAACGTTTATGTCTTTCAAAAAGATCGCAATGACGCTTGCGCTCATCCTGAGCACCGTGGTGGCCTTGGCCCAGACCAAGACCGTCAAGGGTGTGATCTACGAGGAGGAGACAGGCGAGCCCATGCCGGGTGCGACGGTGTCTGTCGAGGGTTCCACCCGAGGCGTGATGACCGACCTTGACGGCTCGTTTGAGCTGACCGGCGTCAAGCCGACCGACAAGCTCAAGTTCGAGTGTCTCGGAAAGGAGACACAGATCCTGGAGGTCGGCACTATGACCAACTTCGTCGTGAAACTCAAGAACGCGGCAAACGAACTTGACGAGGTGACCGTGGTCGCCTTCGGTAAACAGAGGAAGGAGAGCGTCATCGGCTCCATCTCCACAGTCGATGTCAAGACTCTCAAGGTGCCTTCCAGCAACCTCACCACCGCATTGGCCGGCAACGTGGCCGGTGTGATCGCCTACCAGCGTACCGGTGAGCCGGGCCAGGACAACGCCGACTTCTTCGTGCGAGGCATCACTACCTTCGGCGCGAACACCAGCCCTCTCATCCTCATTGACAACATCGAGCTTACCTCCACCGACCTCGCCCGCCTTCAGCCGGACGACATCGAGAGCTTCTCGATCATGAAGGACGCCACGGCGACGGCACTCTACGGAGCCCGCGGAGCCAACGGTGTCATCTTCGTGACCACAAAGCGCGGCCAGGAGGGCCCTGCGAAGATCTTCGCCCGTGTCGAGACCTCGATCTCAACGCCTACCGACGTGGTCGAGCTCGCCGACCCTGTGACCTACATGAAGTCCTACAACGAGGCCATCACCACACGTGACCCTCTCGGGGATCTGATGTACTCCTATGACAAGATCGAGCAGACCGGAAAGCCGGACGCCAACCGTCTCATCTATCCGGCCAACGACTGGTACGACATGCTTTTCAAGGATTTTGCCACAAGCTACCGCGCAAACGTTTCAGCGCGTGGTGGAGGCAAGGTCGCGACCTACTATGTGTCCGGCGCCTACACCGAGGACACCGGTATTCTGAAGGTCGACAAGAGGAACAGCTTCAACAACAACATCGACGACAAGAACTACACCCTCCGCTCCAACGTGGACATCAACGTGACCCCGACCACGAAGCTGGCGGTCCGCCTGACCGGCAACTTCCGTGACTACCAGGGACCTCTGAACGGAGGTAGCGACGTCTACCGTCAGGTGATGCACTCCGACCCTGTCCTCTTCCCGGCCTACTATCCGGTGGACGACGACCACGTCGGCATCCAGCACATCATGTTCGGTAACTACGATGACGGCTCCTACATTAACCCGTACGCCAACCTCGTCAAGGGCTACAGGAACTACCAGCGCTCCCAGATGATCGCCGCCGTGCAGCTTGATCAGGACCTCAAGTTCATCACTAAGGGCCTGTCGTTCATGACATTGTTCAACCTCACAAGGTTGTCCGAGTTCACCGTGAACCGTCAGTTCAACCCTTACTGGTACACCCTTGACCGTTACGACTCCTACACCGGTGAGTACCACGTGAACCGTATCAACGAGAACGGAACCGACTACCTGACATACTCGGAGAGCGGCAAGACGGTGAAGAACACGATGTACTCCGAGACCCGCCTGAACTACAACCGCTCATTCGGCAGGCACGACGTGACCGGCCTTCTGGTGCTTACGGCCAGCGAGTCCCTGACCGCCAACGCAGGATCTCTCCAGCTGTCCCTGCCATCGCGCAACGCCGGACTCTCCGGACGTTTCACCTACGGCTTCGACAAGAGGTATTTCATTGAATATAACTTCGGCTACAACGGCTCCGAGCGTTTCCACAAGTCCCACCGCTGGGGATTCTTCCCTTCAGCCGGCCTGGCGTGGATGATGTCCAACGAGAAGTGGTTCAAGCCGATGACCAAGGTCGTCAACAACCTCAAGCTCCGCTACTCCTACGGTCTTGTCGGCAACGACAACATCGGCAACGCCAGGAACAGATTCTACTACCTGTCGGAGATGACCATGAACAACAGCGGTCTGGGAGCGTCCTTCGGCGAGACCAGAAACGTGAGCTACAACGGCATCGGAGTGGTGCGTTACGCCAACGAGGCGATCACCTGGGAGAAGTCCTACAAGACGAACTACGCCCTTGAGCTGGGCCTCTTCAAGAAACTCGACATCATCGCCGAGTACTTCACCGAGCGCCGCTCCGACATATTCATGCAGCGCGCCGACATCCCGAACACCATGGGTCTTCAGGCCGCCGTCTACGGCAACATCGGACAGGCCAGGGCCAAGGGTATCGACATCCAGGCCGACTACAAGCAGGCCTGGGCCAGCGGCCTCTGGGCTTCCGCCAGGGCGAACTTCACCTACTCCACCGGCAAGTACGACGTCTACGAGGAGCCGACCTATCCTGAGTCTTACCGCCAGCACGCCGGCAGGTCCATCAAGCAGACCTGGGGCTACATCGCCGAGCGTCTCTTCATCGATGACGAGGATGCCGCCAACAGCCCGTCGCAGGCCGCTTTCGGTAGTCAGTACGGCGGAGGTGACATCAAGTACACCGATGTCAACGGTGACGGTGTGATCACCAACGCGGACATGGTGCCGATCGGCTACCCGACATCCCCTGAGATCATCTACGGATTCGGTGTGTCACTCGGCCACAAGGGCTTTGACTTCTCCGTGTTCTTCCAGGGTCTGGGACGCGAGTCCTTCTGGATCGACGCCTCAAGCGCCTACAACACCTCACAGAACAGGTACGGAACCGCCCCGTTCGTCAACAACGGCCAGCTGCTCAAGGCCTATTCCGACAGCCACTGGAGCGAGGACAACCGCGACATCTATGCGCTCTACCCACGCTACAGCGCCTACGAGAACAAGAACAACACCCAGGTCAGCACCTGGTGGATGAGGGACGGCTCGTTCCTCCGTCTCAAACAGATGGAGTTCGGCTACACCCTTCCGCAGAAACTCACAAACAAGATCCACATTGACAACCTCCGCGTCTACTTCCAGGGCAACAACCTCCTGTGCTGGAGCAAGTTCAAGCTCTGGGATCCGGAACTCGCCGGAGAGGGCTTCAACTACCCGATCCAGAGGACATTCAACATCGGTGTGAACGTGACCTTCAAATAATCCTTGACTATGAACATGCGCAAGAATATCAATAAATCAATAGCTTCCGCTCTTGCCGCCGCCGCACTTACGCTCGGCACTGCCGGATGCAACAGTTTCCTTGACGTGGTGCCTGACGACGGTCTGCCGTCCATCGAGACCGCCTTCAACCTCAGGTCGTCGGCGATCAGGTATCTGGCGACCTGCTATTCCTACATGACGCTTGACGGATCCATGGGCAATGATCCGGCGTTGCTTGGCAGCGACGAGTACTGGGATCTCTACGGACGTACCACGACCAACACATCCGGCCGTGTGCCGTTCACGATGTCCTACATCGCGCGTGGCAACATGAGTGCCAACACGGTCTACGCCAATGACTGGGCATCAATGTACGAGGGTATCCGCTGCTGCGACATCCTTGTGGACAACATCTCTAAGGTTCCTGACATGGACGAGACGGAGAAGGCTCAGTGGATCGCCGAGGTGACATTCCTCAAGGCCTACTACCACTTCAACCTTGTCCGCAAGTGGGGGCCAGTCCCGATCATCCGCGAGAGTCTGCCTATCGACTCGTCCGTGGACGAGGTTCGCGTGCACCGTGACAACATCGATGACTGCTTTGACTTCATCCTTGAGCTTCTGGACAAGGCGATGCCTGACCTGCCGCTCGTCAATCCTTCGGTTGATGAGTACGGCCGTGTCAATCAGGCTATCTGCGCCGCATTCAAGGCCAAGGTGGCTGTCTATGCCGCAAGCCCGTTGTTCAACGGCAACACCGAGCAGGCCGCCCTTGTAGACACCGACGGGACAACGAGGCTCTTCCCGGAGAAGACCGACGACGAGAAACTCGCTCGCTGGACAGCGGCTATGGAGGCCTGCCGCGAGGCCATCGCGGTCTCCGAGGAGGCCAACATCTCTCTTTACGAGGGCGACGACATCACCTACCGTATGACCGACTCCCTCAAGACGACCCTCACCCTTCGCAACGCCTTCAACCAGAAGTGGAACAGCGAGCTCATCTGGGGCAACACCCAGTCACCTTCCGGAACAATGAATATGTACCATAGGCTCTGCATGCCTATCCTCAACGGGAACACCGACATGCTCGGAGGCTACATATTCATCGGTGTTCCGCTCAAGATCGCCGAGCAGTTCTACACCGTGCACGGACTGCCTATCGCCAACGATTCAGAGTGGTCTAACATCAACCCTATGGATCTTCGTGTCGGTGATGACCAGCACTCCTACTACATTTGCAAGGGGTACACCACCATCAAGCTCAACTTCGACCGCGAGCCGCGCTACTACTCGTCCCTCGGCTTCGACGGAGGCAACTGGCTCGGCCAGCTCGGCAACTACAACGACCTCAAGCCAGAGGATGTTCACTATGTGGCGTGCCGTGTGGGTGGAGTTCACGCGAAGAGGGGCAACCAGACCGGTCCTGTGACAGGATTCTTCCCTAAGAAGCATTTCCCGATCCAGGCGACATGGACAGGACTCAACTCCTTTACGGGAGCCAGCACCACATGGTATCCTTGGCCGATGATCCGCCTATCCGACCTCTATCTCCTCTACGCCGAGGCCATCAACGAGGCTGAGGGACCGAACGGGGCGCACAGTGACGACCTGTTCAAGTACATCAACCTCGTCCGCGAGCGCGCGAAGATTCCTGATGTCAAGACAGCCTGGGACACCTACAGCAACAGCCCGGGCTACTATGGCACCAAGGTCGGAATGCGCGCCATCATCCACCGCGAGCGTCTCAACGAGCTTGCCTTCGAGGGTCAGCGTTTCTGGGATCTCCGCAGATGGAAGGAGGCCTCAACTGAGTACCAGAAGGGAATATATGGTTTCGACATCACGGCCAAGAACCCAGAGGACTACTACGTCAAGAAGTTCATCTACGAGCAGAAGTTCGGACTCAAGGACTACTTCTGGCCTATTTACACGGGCTACATCGAGATCAACCCGAATCTCGTGCAAAACATTGGTTGGTAACAGATTATAAACATTTGGAATGAAAAGGACATTATTACCGATTATACTGATAGCCGTCTCGCTTGTCTCGGTCCGCTGCGCGGAGGAGAACCATGGCAGGATCGATCAGCTTGACGAGAGTCTTGAGGCTCCGCAGCCGGTGGAGGTTACCAAGGTCAAGCCGACAAGCGGCGGGGCCGTCGTCTGGGTCAAGATTCCTGACGACAAGAACATAAAGGGAGTGGTGGCGACCTACACTCGTGGAGGCGTGACGGTTGACACCAAGGTCTCCCGCTACGTTGACAGCCTGACGGTCGAGGGCTACGCTGACACCGACGAGCATGAGATGGAGGTCTGCTCCTTCAACGTGAACGAGGTCAAATCCGAGCCCGTGGTTGTCAAGTTCACACCGGAAACCCCGGCCATCCGCAAGGTGACCCCTACAATGATCGCCGCCGCCGGTGGCGTGAAGGTAAAGATCACTGGCAACGAGAGCAAGTCAGACCTGGCTGTCTGTCTGCTCCGTGATGAGAATGTAGGCAACGCCGACAAGCCCGTGGATGAGATCAAGTGGAAGGAGGTCACGACCCTCTTCACTGCCAGCAATGACATCACTCTCACACGAAGAGGAATAGAGGCCACAGAAGCCGTGTTCGGAGTCTATGTCCGCGACCGTTGGGGCAACATCTCCGACACGGTCAAGGCTGTGCTCACACCGCTGCCAGAGATCATGATTCCGAAAACAGCCGCTGTTGTGGATGTCGACGGCAAGCCGGGGAATGCCAAGGGTTTCTCTTACAGTGGCACCGCTGCGTGGAGCCAGGACGACAACCTTTTCAAGTATGAGTCCGAAAGGACCTCATACCCGGTCAAAGGTCTGTGGGATGGCTCCGGAGAGTCGAAATCTCCTCACTTCCTTGCTGTTGACAAGGCTCCTATCCCTTGCTGGTTCACAATCGACCTCGGATGCGAGGTTGAGCTCAGCCGCATCGCCACGCTTCCTCGAATAGGCTACCCTCAGCTCTACGGCGACGCCCACGTCCGCAACTTCGAGTTCTGGGGCAGCAACAACCCTACAGGTGCTCCTGGTGATGGAAAGCATGATTTTGATGACTCTTGGAAATGCCTCGGCAAGTTCATCCAGTACAAACCGTCCGGCTACCTTGACGACGGGACTCCGGGCGTGATCACGCAGGAAGATACTGAGTATTTCAACAACGGCAACGACTTCGAGCTCGACAGCGAAAAATTCCCTGACGCCTATTACCATTTCCGTTATCTCAGGGTCGTACTCACATCTTACGTGGCCTGGGAAATGCCAGACGCTGCCAATGCCGCCGCCCAGTTCGGCGAACTCTCCCTCTATGGGCGTGTAACCAAAACAGACGATTAGGACTATGAATATGAACATCAGAAATACATCTTTGAATATTCTTTTGGCCGTAGGGGCAGCCATCGTGTTCGTCTCATGTGGCGGCCAGGACGAGATCTACAAGGAATGGGTCAAGAAGGGCGGCTACGACTACCCGGCCAAGGCCATCAACCTGTCCTCTGTGACCGGCTACAAGAGTGTGATAATCAACTGGGAGAAGCCGATGGATCCGGCGGTCAGGACCGCCAGGCTATACTGGGACAATTATGCCTCTTCCGTTGACGTGAACTACGCCGACTATCCTGACGGCAAGGTCTCCGTGTCTGTAGGCGATCTTGAGGACCGTTCCTACACTTTCGACATCGTCAACTACGACGACGCCGGCAACCAATCCCTCGCCTCTGAGATCACAGTCTCGCCTTACAGCGACAGCTGGATGGTCTCCCGCTCGGAGCGCTCGGTCGCAAGGGCGGAGATGGACGAGAACGGCAAGGACGCCAAGATCGTGATGTCCAAGGCCACTGACGAGATGGTAGCCACTCGCTTCCGCTACAAGAACCTTCAGAACGAGTGGGTCAACTGCGAGACAGTCCTGAAGCCTGGCGAGAACGAGGTCACCTTCCCGAACGCCCTCAAGGGCAAGAGGTTTGAATATGCCTCATCCTTCTGCCCGGCCGCCGGCAAGGACACTGTCTGGAGCGCATGGACGAGGTCTGTTGACGGTATCTCCTATGCGCTGGACGGCAAGAGATGGAATGTGACGGTCACAAAGAACCAATATTTCGGAATCAATGTGGCAGACAACATCTTTGACGGTAACAAGGATCTTTCCGCTTTCAGCTGGCACAGTTCTAAATCCGATGCGACAAAGAATCAGTTCCCTAAGATTCTTTCCATTGACACACAGAAGGCTTTTGGTGAGGAATATGCTTTCACCCGCTTTGAGTTTTATGAACATCCGGACCAGCCGACCCTTCGCTACATCAAGGATTTTGTCATCTATGTCGGTTCATCGTACTACAATCCGGACGACAGCGATTATCTCAACAATTACGGCATTCCTTTCATAGGAACCCAGTTTAAAACCGATGAGAGAATGTCTTCCGCCTCCGCCACTCAAGGTGCTACAGGCCGTTATTTCTCTATCGTGTTCAAAAATTCTTGGAACACCAAGGACGGCTTTATCGATCTCTGGGAACTCGTTCCTTACGGTTATATCCCGTCGCAGGCCGACTAAAAACGAATGGCAGCATGAAAAGAATATTAAAAGCCACGTTCACCGTCCTGTTCGCCTCGGCCCTGCTGCTGGTCTCATGCGGCAGCTACGACGATAGCGAGCTCAGGGACAAGGTGAGCGAGCTTGAGGGCCGGCTGGCCAAGCTTGAGTCGGCGGTCAACGCCAACACCCAGTCCATACAGGCCCTCGTGGAGGCGTCCAATGGCAAAGACGCCGTCACCGGCTTCAGCGAGTTGACCGACAAGTCGGGCTACGTCATTACGTTCGCCTCGGGCAAGAGTGTCAAACTCTACCATGGCAAGGACGGACAGAACGGTTCGACCCCTGTCATCGGTGTGAAGGCTGACGTTGACGGAATATTTTACTGGACTGTGGACGGCGAGTGGCTTCTCTCCGGTGGACAGAAAGTGAAGGCAGAGGGGAAGGACGCAGTCACACCAAAGTTCAAGATAGAGGACGACAACTGGTTCGTCTCCCAGGACGGTGGCAAGACCTGGACGAACCTCGGCAAGGCCAAGGAGAAGGACATCTTCAAGAGCGTGTCCCTTGACGGAGGTTTCGTGAGCGTCGTGCTCGCCGACGGCACTTCATTTAGGCTCGCGGTCTCGGACGGCAGTCTCGTTTCGGCGGTCGGCAGCATCAATGTTGTTCCGACATATTCCGACGGAGCCGGCAGGGTGACCCGCAGGAACGGTTGGAACACTCTCATGCTCAAGTACGAGGTTCTGCCTTCTGGTACCCTTGGCAAACTTTCCGCAAGCGACGTTGTGAAATATTCAGTGAAGGCGGTCTACACCGCCACAAAGGCTTCAGCCGGAGATCTCGTTGACCTTGAGGTGGCAAACGCCACCGCCAGCGGCGATTTCCTGACGGTCAAGGTCAAATGCGACGCCCTCGACAAGGCGTTCTTTGACGGAAGCCTTGCCGTCAGCGTGTCCCTGCACGTTTCGGACGGCGTCGGCGACGTGGCCTCGGCCTACACCCCGATCGTTTTCGGAGGCGAGTTCGTCACATCAAAGACTTTTGATCCAGCCAACATAGTGCTTTCGCTCGGCGTTGTCAGCGACGTGCACGTCAAACCTCAGTGGGCCGCTGACAAATGGAAATCAGCCCTGCAGCAACTCAAGGCCAAGGCCCTTGAGAACGACCCGAACGGCATGGCCGGAGTCCTTGTCGTCGGCGATCTAATTGATGAGCCGAACAACAATCAGCTGAGCCTGTTCAAATCGACACTTGAGTCCGAGATAGGTGTGACAAAGATACCGATGATCTACACCATCGGCAACCACGACGTCCCTAACTATGCTTGGGCGGCTTCTATGGCCAGTGATGTCGCCTATATGAGGAATATGTTCGGAGACAAGTACTTCCAGACAGACCAGAATCAGGACATGAGGACGAAGTACGAGGCTCGCCACTGCGTCATCGGCGACTATCATATTCTTACGATATCTCCGAACGGCGACAGTCCTATCGCCTATGACCCTGCTGCTGTCTCTTGGCTCGACAGCCAGTTGGCCGCCATCACCTCTGCCGAGCCTGACAAATACGTCATCATCCTCACCCACCCGATGATCAAGAACACCGTCTATGGCAGCCGCCTTGGCGAGGAGGGGGGAATATGGGAGTCCACACTTCCGCATTACTGGGCGACAGACGCCCTGACTCCGGTGCTGAAGAAATACCCTCAGGCGGTCGTGTTCGGTGGCCATCTCCATTTCCCTCTCAACGACCCTCGCAGCGTATGGCAGGGTGACTTTTCCGTCTTCGGATGCGCCTCGGTACGTTACATGGCCATTGAGAACGGCAAGTACGAGGATATGGCCAGTGCGACCACAATGCTTGACAAGGATGACTTCTCTCAAGGCAATCTGCTCCAGTTCGACGCCAGCGGCAACGTGCGTGTGCTGAGGATGGACTTCCAAAACAGGGATGTCATCGGGGAGCCGATCGTCTCCTCCTACCCGACATCCGACAAGAGCCACCTCATTAAGTACAGCCACACGACCCGCAGCCTTACCAACGCCGCTCCGATCCTCTCGACATTGGATGTCGATGTCACGGACGGCTCCGCCACGGCTAAATGGGCTGCCGGAACGGACGACGAGTTCGTGCACCACTACGTGCTCACCCTCAGAAAAGGTGGAATCGTGGTGTCAACCAAGAAGATTCTTGCCGACTTCTACAAGAGCGCCAAGACTTCAGGGATGAAGAAGGAGTGGACCCGCCCTCTGGGCAGCCTTGAGAACGGTACGTACGAGCTTACCCTTGAGGCCTACGACTCATGGGACGCCGCTGCGGAGCCGCTGACAAAGACGTTCCAGGTCGGAGCGGCCTCCAACGGTATCTGGACAGATGACAAGGCTGGCAGCGAAACTGTCTCCGGAGGAAGCGGCAGCGTCTCGAAAGACTGGCTGACATATTCTGACGGCAAGGTCTCCTGGACCGCCAACACCACAGGCAGGCCGAGGACAGCGAAGATCACCCTCCCGGATGCCACTGAATATTCGGTGACCCAAATTTCGGCGGAGGATTTCAAGGGCGGCTGGACGTTGTACTCCAAGCTTTTCGATCCGAACAAGACCATAGGAAAAGGTACAACCAACGCTTATCCCGTTGCCCTGACTTTTGGAGAGCCTCTGAATAAAGAGACATTGAAGGATGTCTATGGATCTGAACATACCAACAACATTGGTGTCAAAGGTCTGTATTTCAATGCCGTGATGGATGCCACAGTGGAGATTGACTATAAATCCCAATCCGTCAGTTTCGGAATATTCCTTGACAGGCGTGCCGCTCAGGATGCCGGGAATGGCCGCTATGTGGCATTCCTTCCTGAGTTGAACATAGGGAACGCTTGGGGAGCTATGAACAATTATGTTTTCGCTCCAGGTGCGGGAGTGTTCTCTGATAACAATTATGAGTGGCTCTGGTTCAGTATAAGTAAAGATTTCAGCACTCTTAAATACTTATATGAAGGCAGTGGCCAGAAAACCTCCAAAGGCGGACATTACATCTGTGGTATATCATGCGTCAAGGCTACATCAACAAACGCATCTACTTTGGCCTCAAATTATGACGTGATTTATCAGGCCAACTACAATAATGTCGGCTCTCAAGGCATGTACTTCACAAGAAATTAATATTATCTCTAATCACAATTTAATTTTATTTAACAATGAAATTACACTTATTAACACTGACCGCAGCGGTCCTCGCGACATTCGCGTTCACCTCCTGTGGCGAAAAGGGTCCCGACTACGGCGATCCTGCCGTAAAGGTTAGTCCAGGTGAGTTGAGTTTCGAGTCTGCTGGCGGTTCTCAGACCGTACAGTTGACCGCGACTGTGGACTGGACTGTTGAGAATCCATCTTCATGGGTGACTGTTGTCCCGATGCAGGGCGAGCCTTCTAAGGAGGTTCAGACAGTTAATGTGACTGTTGAAGCCAATAACGATGTCGAGCGCACCGCAACCGTCACTTTCAAGCAGGTTGACGGAACGCTTACCGCAAAACTTACAGTCAATCAGAAGTATTATCTTCCTGACATCCAGAATTCTGACGTGAAGGCTGTCTCTGACAATGTCAACACCAAGAAGTACCAGAGATTCAGACTTTCCGGTGTTGTGAAGAGTCTCAAGAGCGACGGCTCTTTCAACCTTGTCGATGAGACAGGGTCCATCCCTGTTGCCGGCTTGAATGCAAGCGAGCAGCCTTATGGAACGGATGGCGGCGCTTTGGATAACGTGAAGGAGCGTTACACTGTGACTGTTGTCGGCTACCGTGTCGATGACGGTGGCAAGGCTCAGCTTAAGTACGCATTCCTTGAGAAAGTGACTGAGTACTCAGAGCCGGATCCTAACACAGCCGCGACAAAATCATTCCCTTACACCGCTGACTACAAAGCAGCTGAGAACGGTGTGATTGTTAACAATCAGGTGTTCCCTTACGCTTTTGATGCACTTTGGTCTTGGAGCTCCAACACCGGTTGGCAGGCTTCCGGCAACAAGAATGATGTTGACTACACTACAGAGACCACCCTCTACACAGAAAAAGTTGACCTCAAGAATGCAGAGAAACCGATTTTGGTTTTCGAGCACATTGTCGGCAGAACTTTCGTGAACATGGATGTGGCGAAAGAGCAGACCTCCGTTTGGGTGAGAAAGGAAGGTGGAGAGTGGAACAAGCTTGCCATCACATTCTCTTACCCTGATGAACTTGGCGAGCAGACCGTTTCCGAGGACATCAAGCTTGACGCTTATCTTGGGTCCGTTGTTCAGTTCGCTTTCAAGTACACCAGCGAAGAAGGCAAGTCAGCCGGTATCTGGCAGATTCTCAAGGTTGAGGTAAAGAAGAACGAAGAGCCTACTCAGCCAGACAATTCCACTGGCACAGAGGATTATGACAAACCAGGTTGGGATTGGAACAAGTAATCTTTGAATTGGATTTAAGATGAAAAAGACTATAAATATTCTTTTCGCAGCCGCTTTGGCGATAGCTTCAGTGGCTTGCGCTCGTGAGGAAATCTTCGAGAATAAGCAGCAGACCAGAGGAGAGTTAAGGACTTTCACCTGCGCTTTTGATGAGGATGCTCAGACCAAGACCGAAATTACAAAGCAGGGAAAGACTGTCTGGAAAGAAGGAGACAAGATTCTGGTCTCAAACGGAACGGAGTCTGACACCCTTACCGTTGACTCTAAGTTCGCTGGACAGAAATATTTCGAATTCTCCACAACCCTAGAGGGCAAAATCTATGTGGTTTATCCTTGCACTGCTGCCAAAGAGATAAAGGACGGCAAGTTCACCCTTGAGGTTCCAGAGGTGCAGAACGGAGAGTTCGGCAGCGCCAACATCTCCTGCGCTGTGGCGGAGGACCGTTACGTCAAGATGAAGAACGTGACCGCTGTTCTTAGGTTCAGGGTGCCTAAGGAGGTTACTACCCCTGTGACATCCGTGGTGATCAATTCTGTTGACGGCAATGTTGCGGGACAGTTCAATGTCGATCTTACCAGCGGCACACCTGTCATTGAGACTCCTGCAGAGAACACCTACACGACAAGTGTCACTGTCAAGACGGATGGCAACAACGGTAACAACTTCTACGCTACCGTCATTCCGGGAACCTACAAGGCCGGATTCACGATGTCCGCTGTCACCCTTGACATCAACAAAGCAATCGAGAATAAGACCACTGTCTCGGACAAGGAACTCAAGGTCAATGCTTACTATGACCTCGGTAACATCGGAGCGAATCTCCAGCCTCTTGGCGGAGACGGCTCCGCAGCGAAGCCTTACCTGATCAACAACTACGCTGAGTTCCTGATGTTCACCAACTATGTGAACTCCGGAAAGACAATGCGCGGTCAGTGTGTCAAGCTTATGAATGACATCAAGGGTGTCAAGACTCCTGTCGGAAGCATCAAGTTTGAGAAAGGCATTGTCGGAGTCGGCAATGAGATCGCTAAGGGCAACATTCCTTTTCAGGGAGAGTTCGACGGGAACGGCAAGACTGTCACCGTTAATCTCAGTGTGAACAATGTCGAGGAAGCTACTGGCTTGTTCCCTAACTTGGCTGACTCTGCCTATATACACGATCTTACTATTGCAGGAAATGTGACTTCTACTTACAAGCATGCCGCTGGTCTAAGCGGATTCGTACGCGTTCATGGAAAGTATGATGGGAAGGTCCCTTCCATCAGGATCGTTAATTGCAAGAACACCGCTACCGTAACTGGAGATAATTATATGGGAGGCCTTATTGGATGGGTTGACAACACAAATAAGGCTGCGAACACAATCTCTATTGAGAATTGCTCAAATGAGGGAACAGTTATTGGAAAGAATCTTTATGTCGCTGGACTCGTTGGTTATCTTTCTTATGCAAACCTTGTCAAGTGTTCGAACTCTGGTTCTGTGACATCGACTGTGTTTGTTGGTGGACTGGCAGGTCATTCTTATATGGGGACCATTTCTGATTGTACTAACAGCGGGGATATCACTGCTACTTATACTGCAGGGAACTTTTATTACTATAAAATAGTTAATAAAAAGTATAAGTGGTATGTGGATAATCGTGGTGGAGCTGCTGGAATAGCGGCATTTGCCCAAAATATGACTATAAAGCGTTGCTCAAACTCTGGAAAGGTAGAAGGAGTTAATAAGATCGGAGGCATAGCAGGTGCTTCATTCTGGACTAGTGTTTATTCTTGTAAAAATAGTGGTGCTGTCAATGCAACGGAACAGGCAGCTGGTGGTATTGTAGGATGGGCGTATGTTCAGTCATTGATATATGATTGTTTGAACACAGGTGATATCTTTAACAAAAAATATCAAGCTGCTGGTATAGTTGGTCAGGCTCAGAATCTTGGTTCAGCTGCGGTGAGAATAAAGAAGTGTGTGAATGAAGGGAACTGTAAAGTTGAAGGAAATGGAGCTGCTGGAATTCTGGGTTATGCCCAGCCGTATAACAATGGCGGTAATACGGGAGCCACATTGTTTGTGGAGGATTGCATAAACAAAGGAGAAATTTCTGGTCCAGAATATTCGGGAGGTATTATAGGTGCAGCTAATCCTATGTATCCTAGCGGAACCTGGGCTAAATTATTTGTTCTTAACTGTGAAAACCATGCAAAAGTTTCTGGCACAAAAACCGGTTCCAAAGCAAATGTCTTTGTCGGTGGCATCCTTGGAGGATCCATGGGAACGAATTGGGTTAAACAAGGGATCAACATCAGCAATTGCTTGAACACAGGAGACGTGCTTTATGCTGATGCCACGGCTCTTTATCCTAACGCTGGTGGAATTGCAGGTAGACTATACCAAGGAAATCCTGGTGGCACAGGAATATTCAACTGCTACAATTCAGGGAAGGTAGGACCTGTTTCCGGGGCAGCGGTTAAAGGTGCTTTGTACGGAGGCGTTATCGGCTATGCACAAAATGGCGGTGGTAGCGGTCCAGTCATTGGCAATGACTATTATCTTGATTCATCGTGTGATCAGATGACAGGCAATGACTCAAAATACTCGGATTACGGCTGTATCTCTGCGGCTGATGTCAATGGTGTCTTCACTAAGGCCCTTACTTACAAGGATGTGAACTACGACAAGGTTGTTGACATTCTCAACGCCTGGAGAAACGGCAATCTCTCTTACTACTCATGGACAGCCGGTCCTAAGTTCGTTTATCCGTCTTACACTGATTTCGGCAGCGGAGACTATGACCTTGGAAACGGTGGACAGATCTAATTTTGAGGAGGAATCAAAATGAAAAAGAAAATATTCGCGTTAATCGCTCTTGCCGCCGCTTTCGTCGGCTGCTCAAAAGAAGCTTCTGAGACTCCTTCTCCTGCGGCTGAAGGACAGAAGTTTGTCATCACCGCCTCTGTCGGTGATCCTGCGACAAGGCTTGGCTATGTTGAGAATGACCAGAACGGTTTCACCGCCAAGTTTACTTCGTCAGAGAAGATCAGCCTTTATTTCCTTAAGGCTGACAACTCTGTGGCTCTTAGCCGTGTACTCAATATCGATGGCTATTCCATCTCAGATGATGGAAGAACCGCTAAGTTCGAGACCACGGACCTTGTGATCCCTACGGACGCTGTGAAGCTTGCAGCCTACCTCTATTCAGGCAGCGGCTCGACCTACACAGAGGAAAAGGCTTCGACCGACCTCAGCCTTCAGGCTAACCTCGGTGCCGCTCAGTCTCATCATATTCTTTACACCACTTTGAACACTTCTGACATTAAAGTGGATGAGAAGGGCATTTCTACCGCAAACATCAAGTTCGCCTACAAGACCGCTCTTCTCCGCTTTACTCTGACTTTCCCTGAGGATGTAAAGGTGACGATGGACAACAAGACCGTCATCACACTCACCAACGCCAACGGCACTGTTCACAATGCCCTTGACATTGTTTGGGGAGAGTTGGCCGAGACAAGTGCGAAAGGCGACATCGTCTTCTACCCGACAGACACTTTGGGTAAGAAGAACGTCGCTGTCGCCTATGCTTGCGTTTGGGCTGGCGATAACTTCAAGGGCAGCAAACTCTCAATGGTTCAGGGCGCGGACACCTACAGTGTTGACCTTGATCTTAAGAAAGAGACTCTTGAGGCCGGAAAAGTATATGATGTCGCAAGGACTATCACGAATGTCGTCAAGCCTGTGACAATGTGGGCTAATGATGAAGCAGGCTCTGTTGAGTTTAAGTATAGCGGTGGTGAGGAAGTTACCAGTGATTGGCTTTCATGCAAGGATGGTAAGGTTTCCTGGACCGCCAACACCTCTGGTGTTCAGCGTAATGCCAAACTTACCTTCAAGAACGGTTCCTCTTTCGAGATGTGGCAGGCAGATCCTAAGGATCTGGTCGCTACTTTCGCCGGGGTTTACACTCTTACCGGTGATGTCAGGACTCCTACCAAGGGTGGTGCTGCCACACAGGCTACGGCTGATGACCAGACCGGTGTGAAATATGGAACCCTTGGCGGTGTCACAAAAGGATATTGGTACGATCAGGCTTGGACTGCAGATGGCAAGGGAACCAGCATTGACATCACACTTGAGGCTGCGCAAGGTGAGCATGTAATGTGCGCCAAAGGCATCTACGAGAATCTTGTGATGCCGGTTGATATCCTTATTGATTACGAGAAGCAGACTTTCGGAATGAATTTCGTGATTGAGAACAAGGCTTACCCTATCACGTCTGGCATGTATGCCGGCCTTGGTCAGTACGGCGCCTTTGCGACCGAGCTCAAGGAAGGCAACAACTGGTGCCTTGGCTACGGCAACGGTGGGGCTTTCAACTACAACGGATCAGTTGATCTTTCAACGGGTAATATAGTTGTGAAGTTCGTCTCAGGACAAAAATGTACTGCCTACAATAAGTTCAATGTCGTGGGTATTCTCGTGAACAGATACGCCTCCGAAAGTACAGCCGGAACCGCTCTTATTCGTTCGCAGAAGAGTGTTTATGCCGCCGACAACATCAAACTGTCAGGTGCCGCCTACGCAAGAGTGATCCAAGGCGACTTCACCATCACCAAGAAGTAATCACACCACGAATGCCCTATGGCTAACCCCCGTTCGGCATCCCGATACTCCCAAATCCGGGCGCCCCGCCAAGGCCGCCCGGATTTTTTGCCTTATCTATAAACGTTTGATTATTATTGATAAAGTGTTATATTTGCAGCTAATGCTAGAATTGTGCGATTATGATAACTGATGATTCATCACTGTTTGATTCTTTGAATCAGGATATATGGAATCTTGGTTTTACGACGCAGACGCTTAGCAGACTGGAAATATTAACACGCAAGGTTAACGATGGCACCGCATTATTTGAACGAATTCCACAAGCGCAACAGTCAGGCCTGTCGAAAGGATCTTCAGTCCTTACGGCGGCAGCGATTATCTGTCGAGGATGTCCTCCGACAGAGTCGGATGTTCGGCAGATCTACGACACGGATGATCTTGTCGGAGACGGCCGAATCCAAGAACGTTTAGTTGAGAAATGGGCCAGAATCAACGGTTGTTGGTTCGATGCCCCGGAGTTATATCTTTCATCTATAAGTCAACTGCAAGATGAGGGTACTGAAAGTGTTGTGTATTTTGATGTCAATGACCTCGTTGTCAGGAAATTAATTTCGCTTAAACATTACAACACACTTCGCTTGGCTCTTGATCGGATCATTATACATAATGCGGTTTTCCCTTATTCAGCCCTTAAAGTCTTTGGCTATGGGAAGAATCAGGACAATCGTTTTGTTGTAATGGCCGAACAGCCTTACATAAGAGGTGTCTCTGTTTCATCTGAAGAACGATGTCGCTTTATGCATGAGATGGGGTTTGAAGATGCTGGAGAGGACTATGGTATGCATCTTAATTACAAGACCGAAGCACTATACATAGGGGATTTGAATGATTATAATGTCATTAGAGGTGAGAATGGCATTCATGTTATTGATGCGGATTGTCGCTTGAACACAACAACTCTCGGATGTGGCGGAAATTTTTCGATACCACAACCGAAAATTGATTTCTCCAGTCCTTGCTCAGTAATTAGCCCGGTTTCGGAAATCTGAAAAATCCGAAGATTGATGGTTTCTCTGATCCTGGTCTGAAGGCCAAATCTGAGGTTGCGATAGACTATGCGAACATAAAAGCGTATCTGAACATCTACTTCATGCAGCCGCTTCTCAAGGAGGCCGTCGCCAATCCTACTGCAGGGGAACATTTCACAGAGGCCGGATTTTCCGACAAGTACGCATGGCTGATGCCAGCTTTGAACTCCGCCAACACGCTTAAGGGCTCCTATCAACTTGGCCTTGGCACACTCACACAAGACAATCAGGCATGGTATCAAGGTGTGGTGACTGCTGAGGGCTCTTCGTTAAAGGTTAAGTGGACTTCAAATCAGGTGGCTGGAAACCTTCAGGTCCTTAAGACTACCGGCAAGAGTTATATTTATGGTATCATGGTTAATCCATATAGCAACGGTGGTACTAAGATAGGAACCGATATTTCTGCCAGCACTCTTGTCAAGAGTGGCGACAACGCTGCCTACCAGTACTGCTACCAAGGCGACATGATCTTCGTTAAGAAGTAGTAAACTTTATACATGGCATGCCCTCTGGCTAACCCCGGTCGGCATCCTAATACTCCCAAATCCGGGTGGCCTTGGCTGGGCGCTCGGATTTTTTGCCTTATCTATGATCGTTTGATTATTATTGATAATGTGTTATCTTTGCTTTATACTTGCTATTGAGATATAAATTATCTTGCAGAATCAGTACACGGCCAGTATGAACAGGACTTTTAAATATGCTTTCAGATTGGTGCACATTGACAATGTCCCGCATATTCTGACGCACGGGATTGTCCACTCATGTTCTGGGCTTGCCGATCCTGCTTACATTCCTATTGGGGATAGATCTCTCATAGGGGTAAGATCTATTAAGAACATACCTGGAACCGATAAGCATATTGGAGATATGATCCCATTTTATTTCGGGAGCAGACCTCCAATGCTGTATAATATTCAGCATGGTTATAATGTGAAACGTTATCCAGCGGAAGACTTTGTGTATTGTGTTATTCTTTTGGCAGATATTGTAACTGGTCAATACTGCGGTTATTTTACAGATGGTAATGCCAGAAGCGGCAACACTGTTTTTTATCCCGTTTCTCGCTTGAGTGAAATCAATGAATTGCTTTGTTACGAAGATGTGTTCAGAAGAGAATGGGGAACTAATGTTGACAATACCGGAGAGTTGAGGCGTTTGAAGTAGGCGGAATTATTGCTGGAGAATGATTTGGCATATGAATTGGTGTCAGGCTTTATTGTGTATAATGATAAGGCACAAGATAAGATGTTGTCTTTTGGGTTGCCCGAAAACAAAGTGATTGTAAGGCCGGACTATTATTATTGAAAAGATTATGATTACCTACACTAAAGGAAATATTTTTGAGTCAGATACGGAGGCTCTTGTCAACACTGTTAATACTCAGGGCGTTATGGGGAAAGGTCTGGCTCTGCAATTCAAACAGGCTTATCCGCATAATTATTCTTTGTGCCGGAAGGTTTGCTTGGAGGGCGAGGTGTGTGTGGGAAAGATGTTTGTCACTCAGGACACTGATGTGATCAGAGGCTCAAGATACATCATCAATTTCCCGACAAAACAGCAATGGAGAAAACCTTCTCAGTATGGTTATATTCAATAAGGATTGGTTTCACTAAGGCAGACGATAGTTGATTTGGGCATCCGATCGATAGCCGTTCCTCCTTTAGGAAGCAGTAACGGCGGCTTGGACTGGAATTTGGTAAAGCCAATGATTGTGTCTGCATTGAATGACCTTGATTGCAAAGTGGTTATTTATGAACCTTTGAATTACATAGTTGATAAGATGAAGAAGGAACGAGTGCGATTGACTCCGGCCAGGGCGATGCTCTTGGATGTCTTGGCGGACATGGCCATGGAGGGGAAAGCGATATCTGAATTTGCGGCTGAAAAGGTGGCGTATTTTCTTCAGAAGAATGGAGCGCGGGATCAATTCAATCTAAAATTCAACAAAGCGATTTATGGCCCTTATTCAGGGAAAGTCCGTTATGTGCTTAACTATCTTAATGGTAGTTATATAATGGGAATGTCAGGGCTGAGCAATCACCCTTTTGACGAGATCTGGCTTACAGAAGATGCCGGCGAGGTTGCAAGGGATTATTTGTCTTTGCCGGAAAATACCAAGTATGCGGTTATTGCGGAGGAAACCAAGAGATTCCTGCGTGGATATTATTCGAACTACTTTCTGGAATTACTGGCCACTATTTCTTTTCTTCTTGACAGTGATTCAGATTTGTCTTTAGAGTCAGATGAATCTAAAATAACTGAATTAGTGGGGAAAGATCTTGCCCAGTGGAGCAATCGAAAAGAAAAGATGTTTCGTAAGGACGAATTTATTCATTTGGCACTCAATCACCTTAAAGAATTGCATTCAGTTGCATAGGAAAAAATTTAATATTCATTGAAAATCATTTCCGTTGCAGTTATGAGAGATGATTTGTCACAGGTGCTTGAACAAGTGCGGAGAGTCGTCAGCGAGACCGTTCCGCAGGGAGGGAGCACGTCTTTCTCTTCGGATTGCGGGCAAGGGGCGACATTAGAGAAGATTCTGATTGGGATTTTCTGGTCGAACCTATTCTTTTCAACCCACGGACACGGAGATGCGCCTCTGACAGCTGTCAGAGGTTGGTTGTTGTGGCTGACCCCCTTGTTGGAGGATAGGGTCAGACACACGAATCGGCCTCTCAACCCACCCAAAGGCATCTTCCTGTGCCTGTGGATTGCAAACAACCGGAATGGTTGCGGATCAGAAAATTAGTATTTGTGGAACTGGCGCAGCGCTTGTTCGCCGAGAGCAAAGGCTTCAAGGCTGGGACACCGATTGATGCGATTGTCAATTGTACGGGAGTTGATAATGGGACAATCGTGTCTTTTGCTGTTTTGGAGTAGCGCCACCTCCAAAGCTTCTTCATCATCTTCTTTAGCCGGATTTACGGAAATATTCGGTATCTTTACCTGCGAATTGAAATTGATGGTTTATCATGTATATCCGTAGAATGTTTTTTGGCATGGCGGTGCTGTGCGGGTTTTCGGGATTAAGTGTCGCTGGCGGGCGCTTCGACAAACACAGCGACCGCGGTAGGGAGGTCACTGAGCCTGCCGAAGTGACCGTGGTTCGACAAAGCTCACCAACCGTGGCCTGGCAAGAATCATCCGGCAAAGGACGGCTTATCGATGACGTGAACGTCTTCGTGGGTACGGACGGGTTCGGAAACGTGTACCCTGGACCGCAGGTGCCGTTCGGAGGAATCCAGATCAGTCCTGACTGCGACGACAAGGACTATGACTGCGCCGCGGGGTACAAGTACTCCAAGCCGTTCATCCAGGGCTTCAGTCTCACGCACTTAAGCGGAACAGGAATCCCGGACATGGGCGACTTCCTTTTCCTGCCGGGTACCGGATCCAAAATGGAACCGTCAAAGTACGACCACTCTCAGGAATGGGGCAAGCCGGGCTACTACGGAGTCATCCTCAAGGACTATGGGGTCAAGGCCGAGATGACTGCCGCCCAGCGGAGCGGAATATTCAAGTTCACATTCCCTCAATCAGACAGTTCTTTCGTGATGATCGACCTCGACCACACCCTCAAATGGGATTGCCTCTGGTCAACGGTACGTCAACTGGACGAGCGCACGATCATCGGAAGCAAGATCGTGAACGGATGGAACCCGGGACGTTACGTCTATTTCGTGGCCAGATTCTCAAGGTCGATCGAGGAGTTCAACATATTCCAGGACGGGCAGCCGGTGATCTACAACACCAAGCGTTTTCGCAGCTCGCTTGAGGCATGGGGACAGAAACTGAAGGCTGTCGCAAGGTTCAAGACCGGAGCGGACGAGAGCATATTCGTGAATGTCGCTGTGTCCGCTGTCGGGACTGACGGAGCTCTGAACAACCTTAAGGAACTGGACGGCAAAGATTTCGCTGCCGTGAGAGCCGAGGCTGAAGATCTTTGGGAAAAGGAACTCGGGAAGTACGAGCTGGACTCCGATGACAAGGCCCTAAGGGAGACTTTCTACACCAGCGTTTACCGTACCGCCCTGCATCCGTTCCTCTTTGAGGACGCTGACGGACGCTTCCGCGAGCACGACGGGACAATCGGTAAGGCCGATGGCTTCACAAACGTCACAACATTCTCGCTTTGGGACACTTACAGGGCCTTTCATCCGCTCCTCAACCTCGTCAACAAGCCGCTTCAGGCCGACATCGCCAACTCGATGCTCGCACATTTCGACAAAAGTGCGGAAAAGATGCTTCCGATCTGGTCGTTCTACGGCGGCGAGACATGGTGCATGATCGGTTACCACGCCTGCTCGGTGCTGGCGGACATGATGCTCAAGGGCGTGCGGGGTTTCGACTACGAGCGTGCGTTCCAAGCGATGAAAACCACCGCCACGAACCCTCACTACGACTGTATTCCTGAATATACCACCCTCGGCTACGTCCCTTTCGACAAGGAAAAAGAGTCTGTCTCAAAGACTCTTGAATATGCCTACGATGATTGGTGCATAGCCCAGGCGGCCAAGCTTCTCGGCCACGAGGAGGACTACGAGTTCTTCCTGAACCGCTCGATGAACTACCGGAACCTCATTGATCCGGAGACGGGTTACATGCGCGGAAAGGACTCCAAGGGCAACTGGCGCGACCCGTTCGCTCCAATCGCCTATCAGGGACCGAACTCGGTTCACGGCTGGGGCGACATCACGGAAGGGTTCACGATGCAGTACACGTGGACGGTGCCGCACGATTTCGGAGGCTATGTCGAGAGGGCGGGCAGAGATCTGCTGCTGAACCGTCTGGACAGCCTCTTCGCAATCGAGCTGCCCGAGGATATTCCCGGAGCGCACGACATCTGGGGGCGCATCGGAGGCTACTGGCACGGCAACGAGCCTTGCCACCACGTCACCTACCTCTACGTTTGGTTCGGCCAGCCGTGGAAGTGCCAGAAATGGGTGCGTTACGTGGCCGACAACTTCTACGGCAACGAGCCGGGCTCGCTGAGCGGCAACGACGACTGCGGCCAGATGTCCGCCTGGTACATATTCAATTGCCTTGGATTCTACCCTTTCTGCCCCGGGTCTGATGAATATTACATCGGTTCTCCGTGCGTTAAGGGTTTGAAAGTCAAACTGTCAGACGGTGGCACATTGGAGATGTCCACGGAAGGCTGGAGCAAAGACGCAGTCTATGTAAAGGCCGCCTACCTGAACGGCAAGCGCCTCGATTCCCCGGTCGTCCGCTATTCGGACATCAAAGACGGAGCGAAACTGCATTTCGTGATGTCCCGTAAGCCGGTCAGGAACGGTTTTCGCCTGCGGATCCATTGATTGGTGAAATCCGATGTGGAGGGCGAATTGTTGAATATCAAGAAATTACAAAATGCTGCCCTCTGAATATGACCGGCAGAATTTTCGAATATATTCAATAATAGATAGTTAGAATCCACGACTAATGGTCGGTATCTTTGCCGGATAAATGTTTGTTCGATAATTTTGGTTAATATGAAATTCATAAGTTGGAACGTGAACGGCCTTCGGGCCTGCGCCGGGAAAGGCTTTGACGAGGCTTTCAACACGTTGGATGCTGACTTTTTCTGTCTTCAGGAGACGAAGATGCAACCTGGACAGCTGGATCTGGAGTTCCTTGGCTACACCTCGTACTGGAACTCTGCCGAGAAGAAAGGCTACTCAGGCACGGCGATATATTCAAGACACACCCCTCTGTCGGTGACGTACGGCATCGGCATCGAGGAACATGACCACGAGGGGCGCGTCATCACTCTGGAGATGCCTCAGTTCTACCTCGTCTGCGTCTATGTCCCGAACTCGCAGGACGGGCTCCGGAGACTGGACTACAGGATGCGTTGGGAGGATGATTTCCGGGAATATCTTTCCGGCCTCGCAGCCCGCAAGGGAGTCGTGGTCTGCGGTGACATGAACGTGGCTCACAATGAGATAGACATCAAGAATCCGGACACCAACCATCGCAACGCTGGCTTCACCGACGAAGAGCGCGGCAAGTTCTCGACCCTGCTCGACTCCGGCTTCACGGACTCATGGCGGTTCCAGCACCCCGACGAGGTGAAATATTCATGGTGGTCCTACCGCTTCCACGCCCGCGAGAAGAACGTCGGTTGGCGTCTGGACTACTTCCTCGTCTCCGATTCCCTCAAGGATCGGATCGCCTCCACCGAAATACACTCCGAAATCCTCGGTTCCGACCACTGCCCCGTCGAGCTCGACCTCGATCTCTAACACCGTGCGTTAATTGTACTTTCTGAAGCACGAGGCCGTTTCGTGGTGACCGCCGTGCGTAGATGCTGCGTTCTGACGCACGAAGTCATCGCACGATAGCCACCGTGCGTTAATGGTACCGTTGGACGCACGAAGTGTGTTTTCCTGATTTAGGTTGACTCGGTTTTGTTTATTATACCTGATTTTAGT
>ERZ808246.98-NODE-98-length-72302-cov-8.468698_pt1 | contig 72302 bp, 64 predicted proteins | sample MGYA00521083_ERZ808246 | MGnify/ENA primary metagenome ERZ808246 (study PRJEB31516, sample SAMN03275577) | gut metagenome | biome: mammalia-associated habitat; material: feces | host: Papio cynocephalus | place: Kenya | collected 2012-07-07 ... | reverse complement strand
AGGACGACGTTGTTGCGGTTGCGGTCCATCTCGATGACGCGGGCCTCGATGCGGGTGCCCATGTAGGAGGTGAGGTCCTTGACGCGACGAAGGTCGACGAGGGAGGCGGGCAGGAAGCCGCGCAGGCCGATGTCGAGGATCAGGCCGCCCTTGACAACCTCGATAACCTCGCCCTCGACGTTCTCGCCGGAGTTGAACTTCTCCTCGATGCGGTTCCAGGCGCGCTCGTACTCGGCACGCTTCTTGGAAAGGACCAGACGACCGTCCTTGTCCTCCTTCTGGAGAACGAGAGCCTCGATGGGATCACCGAGTGCAACGATGTCTGCAGGGTTAGCGTCCTTGCGGATGGACAGCTCGCGGACCGGGATGACGCCCTCGGACTTGAATCCGATGTCAACGAGCACCTCGTCATGCTCGATCTTAACGACAGTGCCGTTAACGAGATCGCCCTCATCAAAGTCGGTGATCGTATCGTCGATGAGGTTGTTCATCTCCTCTTCATTGACATCATCAAGAGAGAAGATGGACGAGTTCTGAATCTCACTCAAAGGTGGACCCCTTTCGAACTACGGGGCCCCGATTGCTAGGACCTGCAGAAGGGTGCGGGAAGCACACAACGTTTAGGAACACTCGGGAGCCAACAGATACTGATGTGAAGCTTATGCATTCACGTTCGTATAGGTTACGGTGAATCGAATTCGATTTCAAGCGTGAACTGCGAATTTTTGGTGCGCGGCATCATTTTCCGCAAATGGTTAAACCTTACCGAAAGGTTATATGACACGGGGAATTGAACCTCGCGGTTGGGGTACAGTAGCCTGCGTCGGTTCTTTGCCGACCCCACTCTCCAAATGAAAGGATGCCGCGTGCTCAAGGCTGTCGTATTCGACATGGACGAGACTCTTCTCGATATCAACCTCAACGCGTTCATCGCGCTCTACGGACGCGACTACACCGAGTTGCTCGCAAAGATCGGACGGGCCAACACGATGGCGACTGCCGCTCGACTCGGAGGTATCCTGCTCGACATCAACGCCAACCGTCGGCGTGGCACCGACAACCGCACCAACGGAGCATTTTTTCGTTCCGAGGTGGCAAGACGCTGCGACGTCCGGCTCGATGACCCCCTGATCGCCGACGCGTTTGAATATTACGAACGCGAGATCTTGCCGCTCAAAAACAATGCCGCGATCGGGGCCCGTCCCCGCGAGGGCGCCCTCGAGGCCCTCGAGGTCGTGACGGCGCACGGCTTGCGTACGGCGCTGCTCACCAACCCCAGCTTTACCCGCGCTGGCATCGAATGCCGCATGGGCTGGGGCCACCTTATGGACGCGCCGTTCGAGCTGGTCACCCACATGGACAACTCGACGCGCTGCAAGCCCGATCCCACCTATTATCTGGAATGCCTGGAAAAGATGGGGCTCGAGCCCCATGAAGTGCTCATGGTGGGAAACGATCCCAAGCGCGACTTCCCTTCACCGAGCTGCGGCATCCAGACCGCCTACGTGGGGCGCGGCAAGCCCGAGCGCGCAACCTGGTGCGGCTCCATGATGGATTTCGCCATCGAATTCGACCGCGTCGAGGAAGCTTTCTACGACCGACAAGAGGGGCAAACCCTGCAGCACGACCGCTAAAGCATACTCCTCGTACTCCCCTGCACAAACTCTCTTCATGGTAAAACGCTTGATCCAAAAACGCCCGAGCGTTTATACGGGATACGCGCTATGATGCCCAAAGATTGCGGATAAACCTTTAGCACACCCGCACCAACAAGAGAGGATTTGCCCCATGAAGATCGGCATCGGAAACGACCACGCCGCCGTCGAGCTCAAGAACATCATCTCCGAGCACCTGAAGGAGCGCGGCTGCGAGGTCGTCAACTTCGGCACCGACAGCTCCGAGAGCTTCGACTACCCCATCGCCGGCTACAAGGTGGGTCGCGCGGTCGCCGACGGCGATGTCGACCTGGGTGTCCTCATCTGCGGCACCGGCGTCGGCATCAGCCTGGCAGCCAACAAAGTCGAGGGCGTGCGCGCCGTCGTGTGCTCCGAGCCCTTCAGCGCCAAGCTCTCCCGCATGCACAACAACACCAACGTGCTCGCCTTCGGTGCGCGCGTCGTGGGCTCCGAACTTGCCAAGATGATCGTCGACGAGTGGCTCGATGCCGAGTTCGAGGGTGGCCGCCACGAGCGTCGTGTGAACATGCTCAAGGAAATCGACGAGACCGGTCACCTCAAGATCGTCGACGAGGCAAACTAGCACCTAAGCGCACCGTCAACCTTGCGTATCTTTAGACCCGCTGGCGTGCGACCAGCTGGGCAAAGAGCCCGTCGCACGCCATGAGCTCGTCGTAGGTACCGTCCTCAGCGATACAGCCCTCATCTAAAAGAACGATACGATCGCAGTTTTTGATCGTGGAAAGCCGATGCGCGATCACCAGGCGCGTGCACTTGAGTCCGTCGAGCGATTCGGAGACCTTGCGCTGCGTAACGTTGTCCAACGCACTGGTCGCCTCATCGAACATGAGGATCTTCGGTTTTGCGGCGATCGCCCGCGCGATCATAAGGCGCTGGCGCTGCCCGCCTGAGATGCCGCCCGCCCCTTCGGAAACAACGGTCTGCATGCCCATGGGCATCGCGCGGATATCGTCGGCGACGCCCGCGAGCTCCGCCGCCTCCCACGCTTCGTCCAGGGTGAGACCCGGAGTCGAGATCGCGATGTTGTCGAAGATCGAGCCGCTCATGAGCTTTCCGTTTTGCAGGACCACCCCGATATTGCGGCGCACGCCCTGAACATCGAGTCGCGCGAGGTCGCACCCGTCGTAGCACACCGCACCGCGCTGCGGTTTCTCGAACCCCAGCAAAAGACGCATAAGGGTCGATTTGCCGCACCCGGTCTTTCCCACCACGGCCACGTAGTCGCCGGGCCTGACCTTCAGCGAAAGATCGTGCAGGACCGGCCGCTCGCAACCGGGGTAGGCAAACGTCACATGATCGAGCTCGAATCCGCCCGAGATGCGGGAGACGCGTCGGCGGTCGCCGGCCGCCTCGGGAACGGCCTCCAGGATCGGGGACGCCATCTCGAGCACGGGCTTAATCTCGGCAAGCTGGGCCGCCGAGGCCGTGATGCCGGAGAACGCGCCCGATACCATTCCAAAGGCCGAGGTGAAGGCCATATACCCGGCGACACCCACGCCACCAGCGATCGCACACACGTAGATCGCGAGGGTTCCCGCGAGTGAGATCGCGGACTGGATAACGGTGGAGAGGCGCAGGATCGCGGGGCCGTTGTAGTTGAGCCGCGCGATGGCGGCGTATTCATCGGCCCAGGTCGCAAAGGCGCGTTTCTCGGCACCGGCCAGCTTGATCTTCTGGATACCCGAGATAAGCGAATACTGCCGGGCCTCCATCTGAGCGGAGAGCTCGAGGGTGCGTTTGGACACACGCTGCTGGACCACGACGACAAGCAGGCTCAAGACCGTGCTGGCAACGATCACCGCGAGCGCCGGTACCACCAGGGCCGGTGCGATGTTCGCGATCTGGAGGACATAGACGAGCGAGAACACCGAGGTGAGGGTGCCGGCGAGAAGCACCGATTGGAGCGTCTTGGCGACAATCGAGACGCTCGTGATGCGCGAGGAGAGCTCACCGGTCTGATACGCGGCGAAAAACGAGGCGGGTAGCGACAGCACCCGCATCATGATGGCCGCCTCGAGCGGGACATCGATCTTGGTGTTGAGCCGAGCCATGCAAAGCGAACGAGCGCAGTTCAGCAGGACCTGCGAGATGCCGATACCGACCAGCAGGCTGAACACGGGGATGATGATAGACCCCTTGCCCGAGGCGATCACCGGTCCAAAGATGATCCGGTTGAGGGACGGCACGAGCATACCGATCAGCGTGGCCGCGGCCGTCGCGGCGATGACGGCGGCGTAATCGCTGCGATCGAGGGATTTAAGCATGAAGACGACCAGGTCGGGGACCGCCAGTTTTCGGAGCGGCAACGGCCGATAGAAACAGTACGCCTCCTCCTGAAGCCCGGAAATGCCCCGGGCGCCGGCTTCCTCCCCCGCGGCCGTGCCGGCAGTCCGATAGCCGCCGCGCGTTCGGGGCAGCAGCGCCACCGGCGAGCCGTCTTTTAAAAAGCCGAGCATGGCACCCACGGCCTCGCCCTGCCAGCCGCGCGTCAGGCGCACCGGACGGGCCATGATGCCCGTGGTGCGCAGATCGTTGTCGATAAAGTCGGCTATATCGCCCCGCTTGACCGAATCGAGGCCCTCGGGGAGCCGCTCGCCATAGTAGGCGAGCACCGCGCTCAAGGCCGAACGTGCCTGCACGGCGGCATCGGTCCCCTCACGAGTCGAGCGGCCGGTGATCGCGTCGGAAAGTCCGCGGAGGGACTCGGCGAGGCGCCGTTCGTCCTCACGACCACGCTCCTCGATCTGATTCTCGAACCAACCCATCTTCGTCTATTCCCCCGTAATCAGATGCGTGTAGGCCCCGTCGCGCGCAAGGAGCTCTTCATGGGTCCCCCGCTCGACGACCACCCCGCGGTCGAGCACGACGATCTCGTCGGCGTCGCGAACGGTCGACAAGCGATGGGCGACCACGACCAGCGTGGCGCCGCGGCGGCGGACGGCCTCCATGACCGCCGCCTCGGTCTGAGCATCGAGGGCGCTCGTGGCCTCGTCCATGACGATCACCGTCGGGTCCATGGCGAGGGCACGGGCGATCTCGAGGCGCTGGCGCTGCCCGCCCGAAAGATCGCGACCGTCCTCGGCGAGCACGCTCTCGTATGCCCCCTCGCGCGCCATGATGTCATCGTGGATCTGCGCGTCGCGGGCGGCGAGGATCACCTCGTAGTCCTCGATCGTCGAGTCCCAAAGCCGGATATTGTTGCCGATCGTGTCGTGGTAGAGCACGATATCCTGATCGATCACGGCAACCGACCCGCAACGTACCGCACGGGGAATTTGGGCGAGCGGCATACCGTCCAGGCGAATCACGCCGTTCCAGGGCTCATAGAGACCGGCGATCAACTTGGCGATGGTCGACTTGCCGCAGCCCGACGGCCCGACGAGCGCCACGCATCCGCCGGGAGCCACATGCAGGCAGAGGTCCTTGATGATCGGATCGGCGAGTTTGGAGTAGCCGAAGGTCACATGGTCGAGCTCGACCTCGCCGGAGAGCTTCTCGAGTGGAACATCGACGGCAGTAGCCTGATCGGGAAGCGCCAACGGGTCATCACGATAATCCATGACGTCCTTGATGCGCTCCATATCCGTACGCATCTCCTGCATCGTCTGCATCACGCCGACGAGGCTCGATGCGGGATTGGTGAACCCGCTCACGAACGACTGCATCGCCAAAAGCGAACCTACGGTGAAACGGCCTTGGATGATGAGCCACACGCCGATCGACAGAATGGCACCGTTACTCACCGTGTTCACGATGCTCGGGATAAGCCCCCAGCCCTGGGTGATATGGGTGTTCCGCACGTTGATCTTATTGACGCTGGCCTGATAGCCCGCCCACCGCCTGAAGAAACCTGGTTCCACGCCCTGGGCCTTGATAGTCTCGATCATGGAGATACCCGCCATAGTCGTGCTCGCGAGATTGGCGGAGTCGCGCATCATGACGCGCGTCGCGTTGATGCGCCGTCGCGAAACCGCACGCGCCACCAAGACGTTGACCGCCATCGAGGCCAAACTCACCGCCGTGAGCAAAGGCGAGTAGGCGAGCATGAGCACCAGATAGACGATCACCATGGCGATGTTGATCAGAAGCGGCCCCACCTGCGCCGCAAGGCTCTGGGCGACCGTAGCGTTGGAGCCCATGCGCCGGGCGATATCGCCCGCAAGGCGCTGCGAGAAGAACTCCATGGGCATATGGAGCACCTTCCACAGAAAGGCCGCGCTCGCCGAGGCGGCCATCTTGCCCTCGACGCGCCGCAAATAGATGGCGTTCAGGGCCTGGACCGTGACGTTGATAACACCGAAGATGAAGAAAAGCACCAAAAAGGGAACGGTCCAGCTCAGATTCTTTCCCGTGAGCAGGCGATCGGTGAAAACCTGCGACATGATCGGTGACACCAGCCCCATAAGCGCCCCGATCGCACTCGTGATGGCGACGAAGGCGAGAATCGCCTTGGCCCCACGCAGGCGTTCGAAGGCGAAATCCTTGACGGACGCCGGTTTGCCCCCGGGTTCGAAGGACTCGGTCGGCTTGAACATAAGGACCACGCCGGTGAAGCGGCGATCGAATTCGGCGATGCTGAGTTTCTCCTCCCCCGCCCCGGGATCGTTGATAAAGACGCTATCGCCCTTGAAGCCCCGCACGACGACAAAATGGTTGAAGTCGAAGTGGACGATGCAGGGAAACGTGCCGCGCTCGCGCAACGCCTGGGGCTCAAAGCGATAACCATGCGCCTCGAAACCATAGGAGCGCGCGGCTTTGATCATATTGAGGGCGTTCGAGCCGTCGCGGGAGACGCCGCAGTCGCCGCGCACCTGCTCGAGCGGTATCCATTTTCCGTAATAGGCGCAGACCATCGCCAGACAGGCGGCGCCGCACTCCAGCGCCTCCATCTGCATGACCTGCGGAACCTTCGAGGCGAAGCCTCCCGGTTCCGTCACCTTTCCCATCCTGGTCACCATGGGCTACGACCTGTTCATCAAAAGGTCGATAGGGTCGAGTTCGCTCACCGTGACATCGCCCTCATACGAACCGTCGGGAAGATCGATTGAGACCTTGGCCACGACCAGCGAGGAGCTTTTAAGAGCGAGCGATCGCGCCTCCGCTGCATCAAGCGTTGAGGCAGAGACGGTCTCATCCTGAACGGCCAAAACCTGCCCTTGGACATCGGCGATCGTGACCTTGTCACCGGCCCCCAGATCATCGGCGGCGGCCCGATCCATATAGAGCACGGCCTCGCCATTGTCCACATGCAACACGGCTGGCTGGACATCTTCGATATGCCCCAGGACGCACCAGACGCACACACCGACGAGGAAAGCCAAGATGGCGCCCAAGATAATCCAGACGCTCGGATTCGAAACCGCGATATAGTCTTCAAGCTGATCGGGGCGCGCCGCGTGGTCGAGCGCCTTCTCACGATATATCTTCGCCATGGCTACTCGATATCCAGGATGTCGACGAGGCCGGTGATATCGAAGACCTCGCGCACGCTATCGGATGGATTGAGCACTTTGAGCGAGCCGCCATGGGCTGATAGGCTCTTATAGGCGCCCATCAAGACGCGCAGCCCTGCTGAGGAAATGTACTCCAGCCCGGAGAAATCAAAGGCAAGGGAAGCATTACGGACTTGAGCCAGCGCGTCATCGACCACATGCTCAAGATCGCGGGCCGTGGCGGTGTTCAAGGAGCCCGTCACGGTCAAGGTGACCGAGCCGTCCTCGACCCTCTTATTGATATCCATAGGAAACGCCTCCCACGTCACACGAATTCAATCTGAGTTAAACGTAGCACGCCAACCGAATCAAAAGCGCACCAAAAGCGCACCAAAAATCGGAGGGCGCAATAAAAAAGGGCGCCGCGGGAAGGAAAACCCGCGGCGCCCAAGCCACACGCTAACAGCTTTAAGGAGTAAAAGCTGGTTTAGCCAAAGAAACGTTTGATCTCGATCTCGGCGTTCTCCAAGGAGTCCGAGCCATGGATCACGTTGGAGTTGACATCGGTCGCAAAGTCGCCGCGGATGGATCCGGGCGTAGCCTCCACCGGGTTGGTGGCGCCCATGATCGTACGCATCTTGGCCACGGCGCAGTTGCCCGAAACAACCATCTTGACGACCGGTCCGCTCGTCATGAACGCGCAAAGGCTACCGAAGAAGGGCTTGTCCGCCAGATGGGCGTAATGCTCGGCAACGGTAGCATGGTCGAGGGTGGTCATCTCCATGCGCTCAATGGCAAGACCGGAACGCTCGATGCGGTCAACGATCTGGCCGATCTTGCGATCGCGCACGGCGTCAGGCTTGATCATGATAAACGTCTTCTCGATAGCCATAACAAATAGCCTTTCAAGTAGGTTCGCACGCGTCCTAAGTCCCATTCCGGCGCGTGCCTGGACTGCATCGTAGCAGAGTTTTATCTGGGCATAAACACATTTCTGTCTATTGAAACGCTATAATTTATTGAAACGCTTTACTTATGTCCATTCCGTCACGACACCGCTTAAGCCTAACATCCCTGCAGCTCAGGGGGTTTCTAAAGCGAGCAAACGGTCGATTGGAAGCCGTGAGCGTGTCGGCTCGTGCACTCGTCGTGTTTTGTCCATCGCATCTACGCAAACGGGGCACACCCGCAAGCGGGCATGCCCCACCTGAAACCCCGGTCTCATTAACGGGGTCGGATGCATCGTTTGATATGGTTCCGCGTTGAGCAAACACGAAACGGCAAGGGATTACTTGGCCCCCTGTCCCATCTCGACCACCTTGGTCAGTCCGGCAAAATCAGCTTCATCAAGGCTGAGCTGCGTTTCGGCACGCTCGAGCTGAACGGCCACCGCCTGCGGCGCCGTACCGCCCTCGGTGGTGCGGGCGGCCACGATCGATGGGATATCGAGCGCCTCGGTAATATCGCGCTCAAACAAGGGGCTCGCCTCCTCAAACACCTCAAACGGAAGATCCTCAAGGTTGCAGCCGCGCTTCTCGCACATGAGCACCAAATGCCCCACCACGGCATGGGCCTCGCGGAACGGAAGGTCACGCTTGGCAAGATAATCCGCCACGTCGGTTGCCGCCAGATGACCGACACCGCACTCGCGTGCCATCGCGTCCTCGTTGACGGTCCACGTCTCAATCATGCCGGCCATGACGGAGAGACATTGCATGAGCGTGTGGGCGGTATCGAGCGCGCCCTCCTTGTCCTCCTGAAGATCCTTGTTATAGGCAAGCGGCAAGCCCTTCATGGTAACGAGAAGCTGCACCAGGTTGCCGTAGACGCGACCGCTCTTGCCGCGAATCAACTCGGCGAAATCGGGGTTCTTCTTCTGCGGCATGATGGAAGATCCGGTCGAATAGGAATCGGAAAGCGTGATAAAGCCGAACTCCGAGCTCGACCACAGCACGATCTCCTCGGACAGCCGCGACAGGTGCATGGCCATGACCGACCCGGCGTAATGCAGGTCAAGAAGGAAATCACGGTCGGACACGGCGTCGAGCGAGTTGGGAATCACGTTGGCGAACCCGAGCTCGATAGCGGTCATCTGACGATCGAGCGGATAGCTCGTGCCGGCAAGGGCGGCAGCACCCAGCGGACAGTTGTCGGCGGCATCGAAAGCGGCCTTGAGGCGCAGGAAGTCGCGCGTGAACATCCACGAATAGGCAAGCAGGTGATGGGAGAGCAGGACCGGCTGTGCGTGCTGCATATGGGTGTAGCCGGGCAAAATGACCGTATCGTACTTTTTGGCAGCATCGACCAGAACATGGCGCAGATGCAGGTTGGCCTCCATAAGCTGCTTGGCGAGCGCCTTGACCCCCAAGCGCGTATCGGTCGCGACCTGATCGTTGCGCGAGCGACCGGTATGAAGGCGCTTGCCCGCCTCGCCGATGCGACGCGTCAGCTCGCTTTCGATGGACATGTGGATGTCCTCATCGTTGATATCGAAGGTAAAGTTGCCGGAATCGATATCGCGCTCAATGCCATCGAGACCCTCGCGGATCGCCCGCTCATCCTCATGGCTAATGATGCCCTGGGCCGCTAGCATCTTGGCGTGAGCCTTGGAACCGGCGATATCCTGTTTATACAGATGCTTGTCCACGGGCAGCGAAGCGCCGAACTCCTGCGTGACCTCGGCGACCCCAGCCTCAAAACGTCCGCCCCATAGCGCCATAATACATGCTCCTCTCGTTTTTATGCATATTCATGCAAAACGGTCGAACCGCACGCACAGCGCGATCCGACCGATACGTAACCGTTTTTAGTTTCTCATATCAGCGAGAAACTTGTCATGCCAAAGACCTACTCGTCAAAGAAGTGCAGCGTCTGGCACTTGGCGCCCTTGGACTCCCTCCAGCCGTTGCCCTCGGAACCATCGATCCAAGACTTGAGCGTGCAAGGGGTGCTCAAAACCTTGGCAGTGTTGAGCTCGGGGGCAATGTTGAGCAGCGCGTTGGCGATAGCGTTAAACATATTGGACTCCAAAAACATGTCGATGCCCACGGCATCGTAAAAGGACATTTGAGATAGAAAGAGCCCCGCCGGATCACCCCGGCGGGGCCCAGGCTCAACCGAACAAGCGGTGAATCAGGCGAACGTAGGGGTCGCCGTTTGTTAAGCAGTGTCAGCAAGCAAAACGAAAGGTAGAGACCCCTTGCGCCCTATGCATCACACGGACTGGCCGCGTAGATACCAAGAAAAAAGAGTGCTTAGGCGTTGGCAGCCTCAGAGCTGGGGCCCTGGACCTTGGCCCACGTCTTGAGCGACAGGGTGTCGATCTCGATGAAGCCGGCGGAAGCCTTCTCGTCGAACGTGGTATCGCGGTCATAGGTAGCCAGACCGTAGTCGTAGAGGCTGAAGGGGCTCTTGCGGCCGACGACATGGCAGTTGCCCTTGAAGAACTTCAAGCGGACGGTACCGGTCACAAACTTCTGAGTCTCGGCCATAAAGGCATCAAGGGCGTTCTTGAGCGGGCTGAACCACTGGCCGTTGTACACGGCGGTCGCCCAATCCTGCTCGAGTTTGAACTTCTCCTTGAGCACGGCGCCCTCGACGCAGATATCCTCGAGCGCCTTATGGGCGGTCAGCAGCGTCATGGCACCGGGAACCTCGTAGCACTCGCGGCTCTTGAGGCCCACGAGACGGTCCTCGACGAGATCGAGACGGCCAAAGCCGTTATCGCCGGAGATCTTGTTGAGGGTGATGACGATCTCGGAAAGCTTCATCTTCTTGCCGTCGACAGCAACGGGCTTACCGGCCTCGAACTCGATTTCGGTGTAGGTCGGCGTGTCGGGCGTATCCTCGGGATTCTTGGTCATGACCCAAGCGTCATCGAGCGGCTCGTTCCACGGGTCCTCGAGATGACCGCACTCGATGGCGCGACCCCACAGGTTGTCATCAATGGAATAGGGGTTATCGTTGGCGCCCTCGGGCACAGGCACGTTGTGGGCGTGCGCATAGGCGACCTCGTCGGGGCGGCACTTGAGATCCCACTCACGCACCGGGGCGATCACCTTGAGCGACGGGTCGAGCGCCTTGACGGCAGCCTCGAAACGCACCTGGTCGTTGCCCTTGCCCGTGCAACCATGGGCGACATAGGTGGCGCCAAACTGATGCGCAACCTCAACAAGCTTCTTGGCGAGCAGCGGGCGGGACAGGGCGGAGAGCAGCGGATACTTGTTCTCGTACATGGAGTTGGCGGCGATGGCCTTGGTCAGGAACTCATCCGAGAACTCGTCACGCAGGTCGAGAACCTGGCAATCGAGGACGCCCAGATCGAGCGCCTTCTGCTTCTTGGCCTCAAGACCGGTCTCCTCCTGGCCGACGTTGCCGCAGACGCAGACGACGTCGAGGTTCTTCTCGTCCTGGAGCCACTTGACGCACACCGAGGTGTCAAGACCGCCGGAGTATGCGAGAACGACTTTTTCCTTGCTCATGGTTGTTTCCTTTCGCCCTTGATAGCTAATTGAGAACAATGGTCAGATGCAAGTCATAACAAGGCTGCATTGCTGCATATATCAGGTTGTAATCACAAGAACATCCCTAAGCATGCACTCAAGCCATGCAAAAAGACGGTGAACCCGACGAACCTCGAAATGACCGTGATGAAGCGAGCGGCTTCATCGATTCGAGACGAGCGTTATCGTCGTCGGGAGATAGCACGCTGGCGTCGGATGGCTTTGTCTGCATTGGTAATGATGGTTACGATCTGCATCGCCTTCTCCTTTCGCGCATCGTGCAACTTAAATCCGGTGAACGGTTACCTTTGTCCGCCAAGCGGTTGTTTCTCTTGCCCGTTCACGTTGGTAGCTATAGTACGCTAAAGCAAAACCTGCGCAACCCTCAAATTCATTTTTCTGCATCTTTTTTCACAACTTTGATGAGGAACAGCCTGTAGGGTGCAAAATACCTGCTGTTACCCAAAAGAGTTACCCAAGCGGGTTAACCTTTTGGAAATATCGAACCGAACGCTCTGACACGGAGGCTGCATGCAGAACTATACGGAAGACACCCGTCTGGGCGATATCAAGCTCATCGCCGTCGATATGGATAAGACCCTTTTGACCGACGACCGCGTGCTGCCGCAAGGCCTTGACGAGCGCCTGGCCGCACTTGACGCGGCCGGCATCGTCTTCTGCCCCGCAAGCGGACGTCCGGCGCCCCGCCTGGAGGAGATGTTTCCCACCGGACGCGACGAGATGGCCTTCTGCCCCGATAACGGCGGTAGCCTGATCTACAAGGGAGAACTCATCTACAAGAGCAACATAGACGAGTCCCTCTACCACCGCGTGCTCGATTTCGCCGTCAGGCGCAATGAGTGCGCCGTGGTGCTCTGCACCTATAACGATGCCTATATGCTCGAGCGCGACCGCCCCTACGACGCCGACTGCCGTGTCTATTACCCCAACATCAACTATGTCGATTCATTTGACTCTGTGCATGCCGAGGCCAACAAGATCTCGCTGTTCTTTCCCAACTATGATGCCGAGCCGCTGTTCCGCGATGTCTACGCACCGGAGTTCAACGATGTCCTCTATGCGACAAACGCAGGTCGTGAGTGGATCGACTTCATGAACCTCGGGGTCGACAAGGGATCGGGCGTGGCGCACCTGTGCGAGAACCTCGGTATCTCGATCGAGGATGCCGCCGCCGTGGGCGACACCTATAACGATATCCCCATGCTCGAGCGCGTCGGTCATGGCTTTATCGTGGCGAACGCCGAGGAGCATATGCAGGCGCACGCCAAATATATGGTTCCGAGCAACAACGACGGGGGCGTACTGGCGCTCATCGACGCCATCCTGGCGGCTCGGTAACGTAACACGTCGGGCCTGTCCGGGTGGCATGGGGCAACTTTTCGCTCGGTCAAGTCCTGCGCAAGACGAAAGCCACATTAAGTGGCTTTCTTTGCGTGCGGAATCTACGAAAAGTTGCCCCATGCCACCCGGCCAGGCCCTAGGTTTACTTGCTTGCCGCCTAGATGGCGTACTTGGCGCCAAGATACTTTGCTGGGTTTTTGTCGGTGCTATTCGCCGTATCTTGCCAATATCTCTTCTCGGCTCTTTTGTAGGAATTCCTTCATAAAGGGAATCGAGAAGGTCACGAAGCCCGGCGCCGTTGGCTCGATTACCCGGCGCGATATCAACATGCGACGATATGGGCTCAAATAACCTGATGACTTGCCCAATACCTTGGCGATTTCTGCCACGGATGCGACATCCGGCATATCGCTCATGGCAAGGATAAAATCAATTGCCCTCTGAGGCAGGTCGGAAATAGCGGTCTCGAGCACCGCCATCTTAAATTCTTCGAGAGCAGACTCGATCCCCTTGTGGGCATCAGCAAGCGTTATCGTGATCGGCCCTTCTCCATCGCGGCCTCTCAGCCAAGCCGCACGCCACACGTGGTATCCCACCAGCTGAATCAGGTAAGCATATCCCCGCGTTGCCCCAGTTGCGGCATCGAGCGCATCATCGTCAATCGAGAGCCCCGACTCCTCAATCGTCTGAAGCAGTGAATAGCGTACTTCGTCAAGTGGAATGGCATCGAGTTCCTCGGGCTTGGCACGACGCAGGAACGTCAGCGATTTCCCGTTTAAAATATCGAGAACACCACTCGTAATTCCCGCGAAGACGAGGGCGATATTTTGCTCATCGCGAATCATAAACTGCACGGCCGATGCAATGGTCCGAATTGCATCCATCGGAGCATCTTGGACCTCATTGAAAAGGGAGGCCCGCTTGAGTTTTCTGCAAAGAGACTCGACAAGATTATCGGAACCGGCGGCATTGACCACAAGCCAGCCCTATTGTCAAATCGATTCTATTTTCATAAGTTTCATAAATCCCATAAGATTCATAAGACTCATAAGATTGATAAAACCCATAAGACTCATAAACAAATAGGCCCGAGCGTATTGCTCGGGCCCGTCAAACTCTACTTTGCATCCGCCCAGGTGACACCCGTGCTCGCCTCGGCAATGAGCGGGACGCGCAGGTCGACAACGTGTTCCATCACGTCGCGCACCATCGCCGTCAGGCGCTCGACCTCGCCCTCGGGACACTCGAAGTCGAGTTCGTCGTGCACCTGCAGGATCATATGCGCGGCAAACCCCTCGGTCTCCAGGCGCTCGGATACGCGCGTCATGGCGATCTTGATGATATCGGCCGCCGTGCCCTGCATGGGATGATTCATGGCCGTGCGCTCGCCAAAACCGCGCAGCTGGAGGTTCTTGCTCTTGAGCTCCGGAATGTGCCGGCGGCGCCCGAACATGGTCTCGGCATAGCCCGTTTGCTTGGCACGTGCCACCACGGCATCGAGGAACGTGCGAACGCCCGGATAGGCCTCGTAGTAGCGATCGATCATCTCGCGCGCCTCGGCCATCGGAATATGGAGCGACTGCGACAGGCCGTACGCCTGCTGACCGTACACGATGCCAAAGTTGACCGCCTTGGCGCGACTGCGCAGCTGCGGGGTGACTTCCTCGACCGGCACGCCAAAGACACGCGCGGCCGTCTCGGCATGAAAGTCCTCGCCCTCGTTAAAGGCGCGCACCAGATGCTCATCGCCCGAGAGGTGCGCGAGCAGCCTGAGCTCGATCTGCGAGTAGTCGACCGCCAGGAATAGCGAGCCCTCCCCGGCGCTGAACGCCGTCTTGACCGTACGGCCGAGCTCCGAGCGCGTGGGAATGTTCTGCAGGTTGGGATCGCTCGATGAGAGACGGCCCGTCGCCGTGATCGTCTGGTTGTAGGTGGTGTGCACGCGCCCATCGTCGCGGCGCAAGGGACCCAAGGTGTCGAGATAGGTCGACTTGATCTTGGACTTCTCGCGCCAATCGAGAATCAGCCTCACGATCTCGTGGTCGCGTGCAAGATCGTTGAGCACCTTGGCGTTGGTGGAATAGTAGCCGCGCTTGGTCTTCTTGAGCCCCTTGGTGGGAAGTCCCATCACATCGAACAGCACGTGCGAAAGCTGCATGGGGCTGCCGATGTTGAAGGCCTCGTCGCCCGCGAGCTTGCGGATCTTGGACTCGACCGCCGCGATCTCGCCGGCCAGGCTCTCGGAGAGACTATGCAGACGCTCGGGGTCGACGAGCATGCCCGCCCGCTCCATCTTGGCGAGCACGCGCACCAGCGGCATTTCGATGCCGTCGAACACGTTGGCGGCGTTCTCGCGCACCATGGCCTCGCGGAGCGGATCCACGCAGGCAAGCGCCACCGCGACCGTGCGGGCCGCCACGGCGCAAGCAGCGTCGCCGGCGCCGTCCTCACCCTGTGCCGCGGGCAGGGACACGCCCAGATAGCGCTCGGCGATATAGGCATCCGAGAACTCGGACTGGTCGGAGTCGAGCAGATAGGCCGCGACCACCGTATCGAAGATACGGGTCGAATCGGCCGCAAGCGGATCCATAAGCTCTGGCACAGACGAGTCGATCGGCGACAGCTCGTGAAGTAGCGCCTTGATATCGGGGCTCGCCACGCGACCCTCGACGAGCAGGCGACCGAGCACGCCCGCGATAAGGCCATGGGTCAGATTGAACCCGGGAGCATCGACATCGGGTGCCGCCGCACCGTCTGCCTCCTCGAGCTCCCAGACGCCCTTGGTGCTCGCCAGCCACAGCGTATGCGTGAGGCCGAAGAGTGCACCCGCCTCTTTATCGTCATCGACTATAGCGGCGACCCACTCCCCCGCCTCGAGCGCGCGTGCGATCTCGGCGAGCGCCGCCTCGAGCGCCGTGATATCGGCCGGCGCGACCGTCGTCACCGCAGGCATCTTAAACGTCGTCACGGTCGGTGCCGTAGCCCCCTCGTCCCCGATAAGGGCCAAGAATCGATTCTGCATGGCGGTGATTCCCACGCCGCCAAGTGCCGCGGCCACGTCACCGGCCGTAAACGACGGAAAACTCGTGGCGGCAAAATCAAGTTCCACGGGCGCATCCTTGCGGATCGTCGCCACCTTGCGCGAGAGCAGCGCGTCGTCGATATGCGCGCGCAGATTCTCCCCCATCTTTCCCTTGACCTCATCGGCGTGCGCGATGACCTCGTCGAGGTTGCCGTACTGCGTGATAAGTGCGCTCGCCTTTTTGGGGCCGATGCCCGGCACGCCCGGGATGTTGTCGGAGCTATCGCCCTTGAGCCCGTAGAAGTCGGGCACGAGGGCGGGCGTGATGCCGTGATAGAGGTCGTCGACGGACTCGGGCGTCATGATGGCCACATCCGAGAGGCCCTTGCGGGTGGAGACGACGTTCACATGCTCGGTCACGAGCTGGTACATGTCGCGATCGCCGGTGACAAGCAACATGTCGCAACCCGCCTCCTCGCCCATGCGCGCCAGGGTACCCAGGATATCGTCGCCTTCCCATCCCTCGGCCTGGACGATAGGCACATGGATGGCCTGGAGCAGCTCCTTGATCATGGGAAACTGCGCGTGCAGATCGGGGTCCATGGGCGGGCGCTGCGCCTTGTACTGCGGTAGCATCTCCATACGTACACGCGGCTTGCCCTTATCGAAGGCCACCACGACACCGTCGGGGTCGAAGGCGTCGATCATCTTGAGGAACATGTTGAGAAAGCCGAAGATCGCGTTGGTGGGGCGGCCGTCCGGAGCGTTCATGGTGGGTGGCACGGCATGGAAGGCGCGGTGCATGAGCGAGTTGCCGTCGATGACGGCGAAGGTGCGGCGCTTGTCTGACATATATATCTCCTCGACGCTCGGGCTCGGATTTCGCTCATACCAGTGTACACGCTCGCCCGCGAATCGGGCGGGTCCCAAGCGTGCTACGATTGCTCGCGGTACACCGACTGTGTCAACCGATCCGAAAGGAGCATCCATGGAGCGACCCTGCGCATGGAAGAAGTACACGCCCGAACAGCTCGACGAGCTCGAGAACCTCTGCGAGGGCTACAAGAAGTTCATCACCGAGAACAAGACCGAGCGCCTGTGCGTTAAGACCGGCATCGAGATGGCCAAGGCTGCCGGCTACGTCGATCTCGAGCGCGCCATCGCCGAGGACCGCTCCCTCAAGGCGGGCGACAAGGTCTTTGCCGTCAACCACGGCAAGACCCTCATGCTCGTGAACCTGGGCACGGCCCCGCTCGAGCAGGGCTTCAACATCCTGGGCGCGCACTGTGACTCGCCGCGCCTCGACCTCAAGCAAAATCCTGCCTTCGAGGCCGGCGATATGGCCTATCTTGACACGCACTATTACGGCGGCGTCAAGTCCTACCACTGGGTGGCATCGCCCTTGGCCCTCGTGGGCGTCATCGCCAAAAAGGACGGCACCGTCGTCGATGTGAACATCGGCGACAAGCCGGGCGACCCCGTCTTCACGATCTCGGACCTGCTTATCCATCTCTCGGGCGAGCAGATGGCCAAGACCGCCAAGGACGCCGTCGACGCCGAGGTCCTCGACGTGATCGTGGGCGGCCGCCCCGTGAAGTTCGACGAGGACGACAAGGATGCGCCCAAGGAGCCCGTCAAGCAGCTCTTCCTCGATATCCTAAAGGAGCAGTACGGCGTCGACGAGGAGGACTTCCTCTCCGCCGAGATCGAGGTCGTGCCCGCCGGCCCCGCCCGCGACATGGGCCTCGACCGCTCCATGATTTTGGGCTACGGCCAGGACGACCGCGTCTGCGCCTACCCGTCACTGCTCGCCCAGCTCGAAGTCGAGCATGTCGAGCGCACGTCGATCACGCTCATCGTCGACAAGGAGGAGATCGGCTCGGTAGGTGCCACCGGTATGACGAGCCGCTTCTTCGAGAACACCGTGGCCGAGGTCATGGCCCTCGCCGGCGTGGAGAGCCCGCTGGCCCTGCGCCGTGCGCTCGCCCGCTCCCGTATGCTCTCCTCCGATGTTTCGGCGGGCTTCGACCCCGGCTATGCCGCCAAATTCGAGACCAAGAACGCCGCCTTCATGGGTCGCGGCCTGTGCTTCAACAAGTACACGGGCAGCCGCGGCAAGAGCGGCTCCAACGATGCCGACGCCGAGTACGTGGCGCTCGTGCGCGATATCATGGACGAAGCAGGCGTGGACTTCCAGACCTGTGAGCTCGGCCGCGTCAACGCCGGCGGTGGCGGCACGATCGCCTACATCATGGCCAAGTTCGACATGGACGTCATCGACTCCGGCGTGCCCGTGCTCTCGATGCACGCGCTGTGGGAGGTCGCCAACAAGGCCGACATCTACGAGGCCTACCGCGGTTACAAAGCCTTCATCGAGCGCGCATAGCCTCACATCGATCCCAGGCACCCACGAGGGCGGACGCGTCATTCACGCGTCCGCCCGTTTCATGGCATAATACGTATTAAGTACCGGATTCGATACCTGAGGTGGTACCCAATGACGCCAATATATTCTTCAGCAGCCCTTAAAACCCGTCAACGCGAGGTTAAAGATGCCGCTTTGAAAAATGTCGTCCATATCACGGAGAACGGAAACGGTGCATTCGTATTCTGCTCGGAGGAAATCTTCGAGTCCCAGCTCAAACAGGCCGCAGAACAGGCGGCGTACGAAGAGCGCATGAAGGCCGCCATCGAGCGCGGGCGCGATGACTACGCCGCGGGGCGCGTGATCGAGGGCACCGATGCCGCATTTGCAAAGGCCGACGAACTGCGAGCCAGCCATGGCTAGGATGATCTACACCAACGGATTCGTCAAAGACTTGTCGTACGTCTATTCCGATAGGGTGCTCAACGACATCCGGAAAGCGCTCGACGCCATCGAAACATTCCCAAAAATCGGATCGACCGACATCCCGCAATCCGTTGTCGATATGTTCGGCTCGACAGTACTCAAGGCGATCGTAAAGCCTTACGACCTGATCTACGAATACGACGAACCAGCCGATGTCGTGGTCGTATATGCCCTTGTCCCCTTCCGTCGGGCACGCTGAGCGATCGTCGCAACTTTTATACGATTCAAAGAAGCTATACTGGGACCGCTCCGACGGTCAAAGACCGCGGTCCAATAATCACATATCACGGGGAGCTTGCAGGATAGGACGGCAGGCTGAGATTGGGCGGCGCCCGCCCTGACCCGATGAACCTGATATGGGTAATGCCAACGAAGGGAGACGTGCCAATGAGCACACCTACCGAGCGCAAGCTCGTAACGCAGATCGACTTCGCGCGAGCCGGTCAGATCACACCCCAGATGAAGGAGGTCGCCGAGCGCGAGCACCGCGACCCCGAGTACATCCGCGAGCGCGTGGCCGACGGCCGCATCGCGATTCCCGCCAACACCGTCCACATCAAGAAGGGCATGCGTGCCTTCGGCGTGGGTGAGGGCCTCTCCACCAAGGTCAACGTGAACCTCGGCATCTCGGGCGACAAGGCCGATGCCGCCGAGGAGTGGAAGAAGGTCAAGATCGCCGAGGACTTCGGTGCCGACGCCATCATGGACCTCTCCAACTCGGGCAAGACCCGCAAGTTCCGCCAGCAGCTCATAGACGAGACGCCGCTCATGGTGGGCACCGTCCCCATGTACGATGCCATCGGCTATATGGAAAAGCCGCTCGTCAAGCTCACCAAGGACGACCTGCTCGAGGTCGTACGGGCACACGCCGAGGACGGCGTCGACTTTATGACCATCCACTGCGGCATCAACAAGTCGGTCATCAAGACCTTCAAGGAGACCGGTCGCCTCATGAACATCGTGAGCCGCGGTGGATCGCTGTTGTTCGGCTGGATGGAGGTCACCGGAAACGAGAACCCCTTCTACGAGTACTTTGACGAGGTGCTCGAGATCTGCCACGAGTACGACGTCACGATCTCGCTCGGCGACTCCTGCCGCCCGGGCTGTCTCTACGACTCCAACGACGCCACCGAGACCGCCGAGATGATCGAGCTCGGCAAGCTCTGCAAGCGCGCTTGGGCCGCCGGCGTCCAGGTCATGGTCGAGGGGCCGGGCCATATGGCGCTCGATGAGATCGCGGCCAATATGAAGCTGCAGAAGCGCTTATGCCACAACGCTCCGTTCTATGTACTCGGGCCGCTTGTCACCGACATCGGCGTGGGCTACGACCACATCACCGCAGCCATCGGCGGTGCCATCTCGGCGAGCTCCGGCGCCGACTTCCTGTGCTACGTCACGCCCGCCGAGCACCTGTGTCTGCCCAACGCCCAAGATGTGCTCGACGGCCTCATGGCAACCAAGATCGCCGCGCATGCGGCCGACATCGCCAAGAAGGTGCCGCATGCCCGCGACTTGGACGATAAGATGGGCCAGGCACGTCGCAAGCTCGACTGGGACGCCATGTGGAAGTGCGCACTCGATCCCGTGACGGGCAAAAAGCGCTACGAGGAATCCCCCGCCGCCACCGAGGGCACCTGCACCATGTGCGGCAAGATGTGCGCCGTCCGCACCGTCAACAAGGTCTTCGAGGGCACCACAATCGATCTTGGCATGGAGGATTAGCGCGGCACCGATCGGCAAGTTGCTATCAACTCGATGTTGACTTCCTAACATTTTAAGGATTTCGTAAAAGTTCTGGCATGAGCCCGAGGCCGGCGAGCGTCCGACCTCGGGCTTTTCTATAATGCAGGCAATATTTGATCCATCCGCGTACATCTAGGGAGCGAACATGGACCGCAGCCACATCCCCGCCGTACTCTCGATCGCCGGATCGGACTCGAGCGGCGGCGCCGGCATTCAGGCCGACATCAAGACCATCACGGCACATCGCCTGTACGCCGAGACCGCCATCACGGCCATCACCGCTCAAAACACCACCGGTGTCACCGCGGTCGAGGACATCTCTCCCGATATCGTGGCAGCCCAGATCGATGCCGTGTTCGACGATATCCGTCCCGCCGCCGTCAAGATCGGCATGGTGTCCTCCGTCGCCATCATCGAGAAGATCGCTGAGAGGCTGCACGCCTGGGGTGCCGAAAACATCGTCGTCGACCCCGTTATGGTCGCGACCTCAGGAGCACGTCTGATCGCCGAAGAGGCCGCCGAGGCGCTCACCCACGAGCTCTTCCCCCTCGCCACGGTCATCACGCCCAATATCCCCGAGGCCATGGCCTTGCTCGACTACGAAGTGGATTCCGAGCGCACGCAGCAAAACGCCGCCGTGCTGCTTGCCAAGCGCTACGGCTGCGCGGCGCTCGTCAAAGGTGGGCATTTTGTCAATGAGGCCAACGACGTGCTGGCAGAGCCGGCACCGGCGGACGAGAACGGCAACCGCGTGGGCGAGCCGCTCACCACATGGTTTCGGCACAAGCGCATCGAGACCGCCAATACGCACGGCACCGGCTGCACGCTCTCCTCTGCCATCGCCTGCGCGCTGGCTCAGGGCATGACCCTTCCCGATGCGGTCAACACCGGCAAGGCCTATCTCACCGGGGCTCTGGCCGCCGGCCTCGACCTTGGATCTGGCTCCGGTCCCGTCAACCACATGTGGCAGTATTAACCCCCTGCCCTATCTGATTAGGGAAGGATTCAAACAAGGACCTCAAACGTCCACGATCTCGATGCCGAGCAGGCCCGATAATGCGAGGGCCTGCTCGGCATTGACCTTAAGACCGCGCAGTTCGCGATAGTCGCCGGACACCACGGGTGCCGCAAATACGCAGTCCGATACGTCGAGATCTGCAAGCGACGTCTTGAACACGTCCAACCGCGTCAAATCGCACCCGCTCATACGCACCCGGCTCAATTTGCTGTTCTGCATCGCCGCCTCGCTCAAGCGCGTATCGCCTGCCCTCAGGGGCCCGATCTTGGACTCGGACAGGTTGGCAAACTGTAGGTCGCATGATGCAAACGAAACGCCCGATAATCGCGAACGCAAGAGGTTGAGCCCCGGCGCCGAGCAATCGATAAAGTCGCAATGATCGAGCCATGCTCCTTCCATGTCGCACCGGATAAACCGGCAACCACGAAACACGACGTCTCGAAACGTGGAGTCCGAGAAATCGACACCGTCGAATACGCAGCCTTTGAACAGCACGCTGTCGAACGCGGCTCCGTTCGTTCTGTCACCGACTAGTTCCAGATCCTCAAAGGCCGTACGAGACACGAGCTCATCGCCCAGGGCAAACAGATCGATAAGCTCATCCATAGGCATGTTGCAGCCAAGTTGGTCGCTCACGCGCGCAAACCCATGTGGGGCCTTTCCCATACGAGTAGGCATGTGAAAACTCCTTTATACAAAAAGAGCCGCCGGACATCGCGCCCGACGGCCCCGGCATCTGTCAATAGCGCTTGACGTCAACGCAGCTACAGGTACTTGCGCCAGTCGTCCTCGTCCTCATCCGCTTCGGCAGCCGCAGCAGCCTCCTGGGCGGCACGGTCGGCCGCAGCGCGCGCGGCGGCATCGGCGTAGGACTCGGGGTTCGCATCGGGGAACATCGCGAACGCATGCTCGAACTTGGCGAGATCCTCATCCCAGCGGGTGGACGGGACGGCAAAGAACACCTGCTTGACCTTGAAGTCACCGCTTGCCAACTCGACACGGAACGCCTCAGCCACAGTCTCGGCATCCCAGCCAAAGTTGTCGCAGCCATAAGCGCCGAGCACAACTTTGTCGCGGCCCAGCTCATCGCACACCGCCAGAACAAAGCGAATGCGATCGCGCAGGGCGTCGACTAGTGTCTTCTCGGCCACGTTGTACTCCTGGCGAGCACGCTTGGCGTTGGGGGCGGCGGCCACGATCACGTCGGCATAAGCATGCACATGGTTGCGCTCAAAGCGCACCGCGGGCACCACGAGGGCACGATTACGATACAGCTCGCAGTTGATGTTGCGACGACGGTTCTCGCCATACCAATCACGCTGTCGCTCGAGCACGTTGTACAGGTACGAATCGGAGCATAGCGTTGACTCCTGGCCCATATAACCCTTGATGTAGCCGCCACCCGGATTGGTGAATGAGGCGAAGTCGAGCACGGCGAGATCGCAGAACTGAGCATAGCCGCGGCCGTGGTCGAGAACGACCTGTGTCGCCGTGGCATCGAGCACCGTCACCTCGGGCAGCACGGGCGCCTCGAGCTCCGGGACACCCTCTTCGGGGGCGCCGGCGGCATCCGTTGCCATCTCAGGCTCAGTCTCGGGATCCGCGGCATCGATGCTCTCGATCGGTTCGTCATCGGCTTGCGCAGACGCAGCGGCCCGCTTGGCGGCCATGGCAGCCTTGAAGCTCTCGGGCATGCCCTCGACAGCGTGCACGCCGGCTAGCGAGCGCTCGATATCCTTGGCGCAGGCCGTTGCCACCGCAGTCGTGTGGCGCTCGGCCGCCTTGGCACGTGCCTCGCGTTTAGGATTGCTCTTTCCGTTTGCTGCCATGGGTTCACCTTTCCGTTTTCGCCGCCGTAACGTGTCCGACGGCACTGCCTTTTTGTGTATGATAGCGCCCCGCCGAACGTCCCGATCCCATCGAGTGCAACATCCAAAGCACAACGGGCGCCCCGACGACGATTCGCCGGAGCGCCCGCGCGTCAACGTTCTGCGAGCGTAGTGCCCGCAATACCTAATCGCGCCTGCCGATAATGTCCAGGATGCGCAGGAACACGTTGATGATATCGACAAACAGGTTGGATGCGCACAGCACCGCGTTGGAGACGGTCGGCGGGACCTGCGTGGCCGTATACGTGTCATAGCCTATAAAGCCCGCAAACACCACGACCACGATAAGATCGGTAACGGTCTGCGAGACGCCCATGAACATGAGCACGACCTCGACCAGCACCACCGCCAGCAAGATGCCGAAGCCGACACCGTAGACGCGGCGGAAGAACTGCGGAAACGTCACGCCGAGCGCCCCAAATATAAAGGTAATGGCGGCCGTGGCGGCAAAGGCGGTGTTGATCGTGGGCAAATCATAGGTCACCAGGGCGAGCGAGGCGGTAAACCCGAAGGCACCCGCAAACAGCACGTACCCCACCAGCGACATACCAGCCGATTGCCTGCTGGCTGCCACCGTCATGATCACCATGCCGACGATCGTGACCACCAACGAGCCGAGCATCACGCCAAAGCCCGCACCGGTCGCCATGGTCATCATGAACTCACGCGTGCCGGTGATATAGGTCGCGGCGCCCATGAGGCAAAAACCGGCAAAAATGAGGCCGGACATCAGCAGGTTGAACGCACGGGCAGACAGGGGCTTGCCCTGCGCGCCCACCTCGAATCCGTTTTGCCGGGTCGTCTGTATATCGTTCATGAAAGATTCCTTTCGCTTCATGGCATCCCATGGCGCGCATCGTCTGCGCACCGCGGCTGTGCAGGCCATTATACCCAATGACGGGCGCTCTCTAGCCGCGTCGCGGCGCCTCGAGCGTGCAGTCGAAGGCCCATACCCACCAGCGCAGGGCATGAGCGGCTCGCGCTCCCGTCCCCGCCTCGCGCACGTCCGCACGTTCCTCAAGGTAGATCTCGGTCTCGTGACCGCCAAAACGCACGCTGTAGGTGGCCGTCCTCACCCCCTGCACCACAATCCCGAACGACCCGGCGTGCAGCACCTCGTCGATCGTAAAGGTGCGCCCGTCGACCCAACAGACCGAGACCGGAACGACCTCTCCGCCTGCCAGGATACGGGCGACCACGTCCACATACTGCTTGTGCACGCGTCTGGTTTTGCCATCTGTCTGTCTGTACTCCATACGCTCATTATCGAACACTTGTTTGCTCGCGTAAAGCGAACGCATTGTGATTTCGATGTGACGAAGCGTACCTCAGTCCTCGCCATGCGCTAAGAGACCTTTCTGAGAGCCAAAACCGCCTCCCAGCCCGTACGTACGGTGCGTCTAAACCAAAATAAATCATCGTGCGGACGGGTAAGTGCATCAGCAATCGGTAAAGAGGTGATACGATTTACCATGTTTTTGTAACGTGACGGTAAATATCGAGAAAGCCCACCATGGACGTATCATTCTCAGCATTCCTCATGCAACTCGTTTCCGACCCGATCCTCGCCATCACCGTGGCGCTCGCGTTGGGAGCGATCTTCGTCAACGGTTGGACCGATGCTCCCAATGCCATCGCCACCTGCGTCACCACGCGCTGCATGCCCGCCCGCGCCGCCATCCTCATGAGCGCGGCATTCAACTTCCTCGGCGTGCTCATCATGACGCACATCAATGCCAGCGTAGCCTCCACCATCTCCCATATCGTCGACTTCGGCGGCAATAGCACCATGGCGCTCGCGTGTCTCTGCGCGGCGCTTTTTTCTATCGTGGTCTATGGCGCCACGGCTTCGCGCTTCGGCATCCCCACCTCGCAAAGCCATAGCCTCATCGCCGGCCTCACCGGCGCGGCTATCGCCCTGGGCGGCGCCCACAGCGTCAACGCCGGCGAGTGGATGAAGGTCATCTACGGTCTCGTGCTCTCCATCGTGCTGGGCTTCGGCATGGGCTGGATCGTGTGCAAGCTCGTGTCGATCGCCTTTTCCGGCACGGACCGCCGTCGTTCCAACGTATTCTTCAGGTACGCTCAGATCGCCACTGCCGCGGCTATGAGCTTCATGCACGGCGCACAGGACGGCCAGAAGTTTCTGGGCGTCATGTTCCTGGGCGTCGCCTTCGCCAACGGCCATACCGGCGTGGGAAACATGGATATCCCCGTGTGGCTCATGCTCATCTGTTCACTCACCATGGGCATCGGCACGAGCGTGGGCGGCGAGCGCATCATCAAATCCGTCGGCCAGAGCATGGTGAAGCTCGAGAAGTACCAAGGCTTCTCCGCGGACCTCGCCAGTTCGCTCAATCTTCTGATCGCCACCCTCACCGGTATCCCCGTCTCTTCGACCCACGTCAAGACCTGTGCCATCATGGGCGTCGGTTCGGTCAAGCGCCTCTCGGCCATCAACTTCGGCGTGGTCAAGGACATGATGTTCACCTGGTTCTTCACCTTCCCCGGCTGCGGCCTTATCGCCTTTGTGATGGCCAAGATCTTCATGATGATCATTCTCTAGTCCGGGCACATCCCGCAGCGTCAAACGACAATCCAACAGAAAAGGATCCCCCATGGCAAAGAAACCCGATTCGTTCTATTACGACAACTTCATCGCCTGCGCCGACTACGCCGTCAAGGCATCGGAGCTGCTCACGCACATCATGGAGAACTTCGACCCCGCCAAGATTCACGACGCCCTGGACGAGATGCACAAGCTCGAGCATTCTGCCGACATGAAGCATCACGAGCTCGAGGACGCACTGATCACCGCCTTCATCACCCCGCTCGACCGCGAGGATATCGACCTTATGAGCTGCGCCCTTGATACCGTCATCGATCGCATCGAAGGCGTGCTGCAGCGCATCTACTTCACCAACGTGCAGAAGATGCATCCCGACGCCATCACCATCTCGCACAAGGTGACCGACGCCTGCCGCGCCATGCATGAGCTCATGATCGAGCTGCCCAACTTCAAGAAATCCAAGACGCTGCGCGATCATGTGATCAAGATCAACACCATCGAGAGCGAGGCGGACGACCTCTATATCGAGGCCATGCGCAACCTGCATGTCAATTCCAACGATCCGCTCGAGGTCATCTCGTGGCGCGACGTGTACGCCTTCCTGGAGTACTGTGCCGACTGCTGTGAGAACGTGGCGGATGTCGTCGACTCGATCGTCATGAAAAACAGCTAATCGGGAGGTACTATCCCGGCGGGTGAGGGCCGCCCTGTATTTGTTTTTCGCTCCGGGCTGCTGCGCAGAGTCGCTCAAAACAAATACAGGGCGGCCCTCACCCTTTGCTACTTGCTCCGGACGATCTCGTCGAGGCATCCTTGGCTGAGGATTTGATCGTAGGGGGCGCATGGCTGTTATGGGCTTTGGTACCCTTAGGGGACTTTAGAACTCGAAGGTTTTTGGAGGCTGTCTATGACTTTTAGCGAACTTACTCGTGCTCGATTCTCTTGTCGAAACTTTGAGAAGCGTGCCGTTGAGGCTGAAAAGATCGCTGCCATCGTCGAGGCGGGGCGCATCGCACCTTCGGCCTGCAACAAGCACCCGACCCGCGTAAAGGTCCTCGATACTCCTGAGCTGCTGGAGTGCGCCGCGGCCTGTCAGCCGCGCTTCGCCCGTGATGGTTCTATCTTTGGCTCACCGCTCATCTTTTTGGTGTGTGCCATCGAGCAGGACGCCTGGGTGCGCCCCTACGATCAGATGAACTCCTCGCAGATCGATACCTCGATCGTTTGCGATCAGATGATGATGCAGGCCGAGGAGCTCGGACTCGGCACCTGCTGGGTCTGCCACTTCAAGCCGCAAATCGCTCGCGAAAAATTCGATTTTGCCGAGGACATCTATCCCTACCATATGCTCGTCTGCGGCTACCCCGCCGAAGCAATAGCCGATCCCGCATCCCGCGAGGAGCGCACGATCAGCTCTGCAGATTTCCTGATTTAGCCTTCCGCACCATACGGTCCATCAATCGGCTGATTATATGCGCCCGATAGCAAAAGGGGCTCCGCACCATCTGATGCGGAGCCCCTTTAACACATAGCTACGTTCGTGACTAGTCCAAATCGTCAGCGGCAAAGTTGTCGAGCGGAGCGAACGGATCGGCCACGGGAACAACCGGCTGCGCCGCGGGGATAGGATCGGCCGCGGGAGCGGAAACAACCGGAGCGGCAGCGGAGCCCACCGGCGTGGAGCTCATCAGATCGCCCGGGAAGGAATTCTGGGCATCGTCCATAAAGTGCTGGATGAGCTTGAGGTACTCGGCCTTGAACTCCTCGCGCGAAGCCTTGAGGCGATCGATCTCCTCGAGCTCGGCCTGCTTCTCGGCCAGGGCCTGGCGGATGACCTCGCGAGCCTTGGCGTCAGCCTCGTTACGGATGCGTTCAGCGTTCTCGTTGGCATCGTTGACGATCGACTCGGCGGTCTGCTGGGCGGCGATAAGGGCCGCGGAGATCTGGCGCTCCTGGGCGGTAAAATCGGGCGCAGGCGTGGCCACCGGGGCGGCCGGCACGGCCTGAGCGGCAGCGTTCTGAGCCTGGGCAAGCTGGGCCTGCGTGTCGGCAAGCTGCTGCTCGGTGGACGTCAGACGACCTTTGAGATCCACGATCTTGGCGAGCATGGCGTCGACCTCAGAGGAGATCTGCTCCAAAAAGACATCGACCTCAGCCGGATCGTAACCGCGCTTGGCCTCGGAGAAGGTCTGGGCCTGAATGTCAGCAGGTGTGATAGCCATATCAATAACTCCTTTATCTTCGCGTGGGCGCAAGGACGCCCCAGCGCAATGCACTTACGCCAGTATACCTATTACAGGCTCACCAAAAGCTGCAGAACCAGCCTTTGAACCAACTGCAACGCAATAATCGCAACGACCGGCGAGAAATCCACGCCGCCCATGGGAGGTATGAACCTACGAAACAGGTTAAGCCACGGTCCGCAGACGCTGTCGAGCACCGCGGCGATATCCTCAAGCAAGCCGCCACGCTTCATGGGAATCCACGTCAGCAGGCAGTAGACGACGATCAGGGTCGAATAGAAGTTGAACAGCGTGTTGACAAGCTGTGCGATGGTGTAGATAGCCATAACGAATGTGTTGCAAAGCTCCTTAGGGCAGGACTACTTGAGGTAGCCGTCGGCACGCAGTTTCTTAAGGTCCGAATCCTTGACCTCGCATCCGGCAGGAAGAACCATGAACACACGGTCCCCCACCTCTTTGACCGACGCCCCCAGACCGCAGGCAAAGCCATAGCTAAAGTCGAGTACACGTTTTGCGACCTCGGTGCGCACGCCGACAAAGATCAATGCGACCGGCTGCTTGGTACGCACGCGACGCACCACCGTCTCAACGTCGTCATAGCTCTCGGGGCGCAGCACGTAGGCGGGCAGCTGCGGCGTCGCGTTGATGATGGAGCTCGCATAGCTGGCCGTCTCGGATGCCGGAGGCACCGGAGCGGCAGCGCGGGCGCGCGTGTTCTCGGCGTAGCTCGAAGGGGTATCGTAGGCACCGGGACGATAGGCACCGGCGGATTCCTGCGAACGGGCGGGCGGGTTATAGGTGGTCGCATGGCGCGAGTCATCGCCCACGAGCTGTCCGGAGCGCGTGTAGACCGCAACCGACTCGGCCTCGCCGCGGCGCGTCTGGCCCAACAGACCGTTGCTCGGCTCGTCCTGCGTATAGAAGCCGTCGCCCGAGGCGGCGGCGCCATAGCCGTTTCCGCCCTGGTTATATCCGTCATCGTAGCCATCGTCGTAGCCATAGTCGCCATCTTGGCCATAACCCTGGTCGTAGCCGCCCTGACCGCCCAGGTGGATCTTGCTCTTAATATCATCAAGGAAGCTCATGCTTGTCCCCTCTCATGAATAATTGCAGGCGCGAAAGCTTACGTCACACACCTTAACGGTTTATTTTACTTCAAACTCCGGGCTAAATACCACCCTGCCAAGCCGGACGAGCGTCGAGCCTTCCTCCAACGCGACCTCGAAATCCTCGCTCATGCCGCAGGACAGCTCGCTCAGGTCGAGCTCGGGATGGGCAGCCGCCAGCTCGTCGCGCAGCCCACGAAGCCCCGCGAAGGTGCGGCGGGCGATGTCCTTATCCCCCCGTGGGGCCATCGTCATAAGGCCCTTCACGGATATTCCGTCAAGTTGGGCGATCTCGTCCAATTGCCGCTTGAGCTCCTCCGGCCCAAACCCGCTTTTCGATGCTTCGCCGCTCACATTGACCTCGATAAGCACATCTTGCGGCACAGAGAGCTCGCCGGCCTCGATCTTGCGGACGGCGCGACTCGAGATGGCTTGCGCCAGATGGTAGCTGCTCACCGAATGAATCAACGTCGCCGCACCCAGCACGGCATTGATCTTGTTGGTCTGAAGGTTACCGATCATATCGAAACGCACGTGCGGCAGCTCGGGATGGGCCTTGAGCCCTGCGAGCTTGCGACCCAGCTCCTGGGGACGGTTCTCGGCAAAATGGCGATAGCCCGCCGCGATGGCGGCAACGGTCTCGTCGACGCCCACCGTCTTGGAGACGGCGATCAGCCGTGCCGCATCATGCGGACGGCCGGCACGGTCGAGAGCCGCATAGAAACGCTCGAGAATCTCTTCGCGGCGGTTGCGTACGAGCTCCAGATAATCTTCCATCACTATCGCCTCCGAGTACGGTATTTCGATCGCATCCATGCTAACGCAAGAACGCGGCCCCGCATGCGCGCGACCGCGTCCCTAAAGCGCTTTCCACGAACGAAGCTCCGGCGTCCGTCTGATATCAGCTATTCGTCGTCCACATCGTCCTCGAAGGTATCGGAGCGCTCGATAAGCCCCTTGAGCTCCGGGCTCACCTCGTCAAGCGAAAGACGGGCAACATAGCGTGCGTCCTCGGCCGGCTTCATGATCACGCCCTCGCCCGAAGGCACGCGCATGGCCTCCAGCTCCTCCTCGTCGGCCTCGGAGATATCACCCGACGTCATGCGCTGACCGGTCAACAAAAACGTCAGGCGGCAGGCGGCGTCGATCGAGATCGAGGCGATGCGGTCCAGATAGCGCGAAACCATGATCGCGCGGCGAAGATCGTCATAGTTCTCCTCGTCGACCGAGATCTCGGCAGTATCCATACGGTTGAAGGTGCGGAAGAACTGCTCGTAGCTCTTGTGGACAGGTTCGTCCTCGAGCGCCAGATTGCAGATAGCGGCCAAATCGTTGCAGACAAGCGCCGAGATCGATGAGCCCAGCACCTGATAGACGGCCTCGGATTCGACCTTGATGAGCTCGACCAGGTTGGCAGGAAGCTCGATATCGGCCTTGACCTTGTGGCGGGCGGCACGGGCGATCTGGCGCACCTTGTCGGTCATGCGTTGCAGGTTGAAATCGATGTAGATGATCGTCTGCAGCATGCGAAAATCCGAGGCGACCGGCGACTGGGTGGCAATCAGGTTGTAGCACACGGCCTCGAGGTTGGCACAGCGCGCATCGATGGCCAGCGTCTCCTTCTTGGCGCGCGAGGCGAGCTTGCGGTCATCGGTCACAAAGGCCGTGACGGCTTCGTGCAACGTCAGATCGACGGCTTCGAAGATGCCGAGCATCTCATGGCGCGCCTCGATCAGCTGGCGCGAAAACAGTTTGCGCATGGTTCTCTCCAATCAGAAGGTGCGGTCATGCAGCCCGCACAACGGGTGGGCACCGGTCAGAGCGCGGTAAAACATCGCGACCATCAGCCAAAACGACCGGTGATATAGTCCTCCGTACGCTTATCCATCGGACTAGTGAAGATAGCGTCGGTTTGACCATATTCGATGAGGGTAGCAGGCTCACCTGCAACTTCTTGTAAGAAGAATGCAGTGAAATCGCTAATTCTTGCCGCCTGCTGCATCGAGTGGGTGACGATGATGATCGTCATCTCGGGCGCGAGCTCGGCCATCAGGTCCTCGACCTTCTGCACGGAGGTGGGGTCGATGGCGGAGCACGGCTCGTCCATCAAAAGGACATCGGGCTGCACGGCGAGCACGCGTGCGATGCACAGACGCTGCTGCTGGCCACCCGAAAGCGCCAAACCGTCCTTATCGAGCTGATTGGAAACCTCTTTCCAGAGGTTGGCGCGTTTGAGTGACTCTTCCACGATGTCATCGAGGTCGCTTTTGCTAGTCACGCCCTGCAGACGAGGGCCAAAGGCGACATTCTCGTAGATGGATTTGGGAAAGGGATTGGGCTGCTGAAAGATCATGCCCACGCGACGGCGTAGATCGACCGGATCGACGCCTTCGGCATAGATATCGTTGCCGTCGAGGGCCATGATGCCCTCGGTCCGGGTGCCCTCGATCAGATCGTTCATACGGTTCATGCAGCGCAGAAACGTCGACTTGCCGCATCCCGAGGGACCGATGAACGAGGTGATCTTGTTCTTGGCGATGTTGAGGTTGAGCCCCGTGAGGGCGTTGAAGTCACCGTACCAAAACGAGAAGTCTTGGGCGGTGATGGCACTTTCCTCGACGGTGGGTGCTTGCTGGTAGACGGACATGGGACTCCTTAATTAGCGGCTCTTGCGCGAGATAAAGCGCGCGAACAGGTTGAACGCCAAAATGATGATCATCAGCAAAAGCGCGGTGCCATAGGCGGCGTTCATATTGATGCCATCGTTGGCGAGCAGATACAGGTGCACCGTCATGGGGCGGCCCGAATCGAGCGGACTGATGGGAAGGTTGATGGCCTGACCCATGGTATAGAGCACCACCGCGGTCTCGCCGATCGCACGGCCGATGGCAAGGACGATGCCCGTGGCGATACGGCCGAACGCACTCGGCAGCACGATCTTCGAGACGACCTGCCATTTGGTGGCACCGAGCCCATAGGCACCCCATCGGATGTAGCGCGGCACGGCGCGTATGGCCTCCTCGGTGGTGCGCATGACGATCGGCAGCATGAGCAGGGCGAGCGCCATGGCGGCCGAGACCATCGAGAGCCCCAGCCCCATCGCCTCGACAAACAGGGCGTAACCGAACAGGCCCATGACGATCGAGGGTACCGAGGCGAGCGTGTCGGCCGCATAGCGGATGATGTTCACCAGGCGTCCTTGTTTGGCGTATTCGGCCAGGTACACGGCGGCAAGCACCGCGATCGGCGTGCAGATGAGCATGGCGAGCGCCGTGACGTAGACCGTCGACACGATCGTGGGCCAGATGCCGCCCTCGGCATTGACACCTTCGGGCCATCCGAAGATAAACTCCGGGGAGATATGCGGCAGCCCGTTGACGACCACGTAGGCGATGATCGTCACGAGCACCAGGGTGGTGATATAGGCAGCGGCGCGAAACACGCCGAGCATGATCTTGTTGGACGTATCCTTGTCGATGCGCCCTTTCTTGCCATGGCTGAGCGCACGCTTGATGCGGTCGCGCGAGCTGAGCTCGCCCGGCGTCTCAACGGTATCGATAGGTCGAGCCATGTCCTAACCCCTCTTCTTGTTGGAAAGCAGACGCACGATGCCCACCAGAGATGCCGAGATGATAAACAGCACCACGCCCATGCCGAAGAGAGCCGAGCGATGCAGCCCCGACGAATAACTCATATCGAGCGCGATCTGGCTCGTGAGCGTCGAGATGGGGCTCGAGATGCTGTCGGGAATGACGGGGGCATTGCCCACCACCATGAGCACGGCCATGGTCTCGCCGATCGCGCGGCCCATGCCGAGCACGATGGCGTCGACGATCCCCAACTTGGCCGCCGGCAAGACGACCTTGTAGATGGTCTGCCACTTGGTGGCGCCCATGGCATAGGACGCCTCGCGGATACCCATGGGTATGGAGTTGAGCGCATCGATGGTAAGCGTGGTGATGGTGGGGACGATCATGATAGCGAGCACGAACCAGGCCGTAAGCGCGCCGAAACCCAACCCACCGGTAAGCTGGGCGATAAACGGACGGATGATGACCATGCCGAAAAAGCCGTAAATGATGGACGGAATGCCGGCAAGCAGGTCAACGGCGGGGCTGATGATGCGACGCACGCGATCGCTCGCGATCTCGACCAGATACACCGCCGTGCCCACGCCGAGCGGAACGCCCATGACGAGCGCGCCCACCGTCACGAGGCCCGATCCGGCGAGCAGCGACAAGATGCCGTACTGCCCCTCACTGGGAGCCCAGGTAAGACTGAAGAAGTTGGCAAGACCGATATCGGTAAAAACCGGCAAGGCCGAATAGGTCGTGAAGGCAAAGATCAAAATGACCGTAACGACTGCCAAAAAGGCACAGGCAAAGAAGAGCCACTGCAGGGCGCGCTCCTTGATATAGGTGCTGCGCGAAACCAAGGCGAGTTCACGTTTTTTGGTTGCCGGAGCCTCCGCTGCCGAACGTTCGTCCCTATATGTGGTGGCCACGCTACTCGCCCCCCTTCTCATCGTTGGTGGTCGGGATAAAGCCCGCATCCCTGATCTGCTTTTCCATCTTGCTCGAGGTCACATAATCGATATAGCCCTGTGCCTCGGCGCTGGGGCTGCCCTTCACAAAGAAATACAAGTCACGCGATATGGGATAGCCGCCGCTCGAAACCGTTTTCTCGGACGGTTCGATATGGTTGACCGAAAGCGCCTTGACCGCCGAGACGGCATAGTCGCTTTTGACAAAGCCCAGCGAGATATAGCCGATGGCGCCGCGTGAGCGCGAAACGACATCGCGGACCTGCCCGGTTCCCGAAAGCACGGCAGAGCGCCGATCGAACGGCGCGCCGTCCATCACGATGGTGCGAAACGCCTCGCGCGTGCCGGACGCCTCGTCGCGGTTGATGACCTGAATCGTCAGGTCCTCTCCCCCGACTTCCTTCCAATTGGTGATCTTGCCGGCATAGATGTCTCGAAGCTGTTCGATCGAGAGGTTATCGACCGGGTTGTCTTCGTTGACGATCACGGCGATGCCGTCATGCGCGATCACGATCGGGGTGAGGCCCAGATCCCGCTCATCGGCGTTCAGATCGCGTGATGAGCTTGCGATATCGGCCGTTCCGGCGCTCACGGCCTCGATGCCTGCGGAGGAGCCGAGACCCGACACAAGCACATCAGTGCCGGTCTCGGCCTTGAAGCCCTCGGCGGCGATCTCGGCGATGGGCAGACAGGTGGTGGAGCCGGCGACGGTGATGCTCGAGCTCGATGTCGTGGACGAGCAACCGCAGAGCGCAGCGGCAAGGATGCCCGCAGCGGCCGTGGAGAAAAATCGTCTTAGCACAGCACACCCACCGCCGCATGACGCCCGCACGTGCCGTTCTCCGCCCGATAGGAATAGAAGCGGTCATTGTGGCGTACGGTCGAAAGACCGAGGTCGTGCATATCGCACGGTTGAACCCCCGCCTCGATGAGCGCCTGCTCGATGCACGAGGAAAGGTCGAGCAGGCGCGGACCGGACGGGTTCACGCTTTCGAACGAGGCGGCAAACTTCTCGATCAACTCCATCGAGACCTCGTACTCATCACCCAGAATATGAGGGCCGATATAGGCCTTGACCTCTTCCGGCCCACAGCCGACGGCCACGCAGAGCGCCGTCGCGGTCTTGCCGGCGATACGGGCGAACGTGCCCTTCCAACCGGAATGCACGATCGCGAAACCTCCGGGGACCGTGAGGACCACGGGCACGCAATCGGCGAAACAGAGCATGACGGGAACCTCGGGGGCCGTGCATACGATCGCATCACAGCCTCGAGCGATTTGCTCGCGAATATCCTCAAGATAGTCGGCACCGTTCTGTTCAACGGCGACGATCGTGTCTCCATGCACCTGGTTGGGCACCAGCAGGTTATGGGCATGAGTGTCCGCCCCCAACGCGCACAGCACACGCCGACGGTTCTCTTCAACGGCAAAGGCATCATCGCCCACGTGCGTGCCCAGATTCAGCGACGCATACGGCTCTTCCGACACACCACCCGTGCGCTCGGTGAACGCAAAACGCACGTCAGGGGTTCTACCCTCGACCAATGTCACCCCGTCATGGTCAATACGTGCGACCATGTCCGAACGAGCTGGCATACTTGAGCCCTCCTTGAAAACAGGATACGACCTATCCTCTTTGTTAACGCTAGGTTAAGCATACCCGTTAACCCAATCGCTAAATGTAAGGGCTCCGTAAGGGCTCGAGCCTATAAAAAGGCCTCCAACCCAATGGTTGAAGGCCTTCTTCAAAATCCTGCGAAGCGACAGACGCGATTAGAAGCTGCCGCGCTTGAGGAAGTCGGGAAGCTCGAACTGGTCGTTACCGAAGTTCGGAAGCTCGGTGCCGCCGACGTTGCGGGTCGGGGCGGCCTGGGCCGGGCTCACCGAGGGAGCGGCATGCGTGGCCTCGGGGGCCGCTGCAGCCTTGTTCTGGGACTGCTGTTGGGCAAAGAGCTCGTCCTGGCGGTTAACGTTGGAGTCGGAGAAACCGGTCGCGATGACGGTGATGCGCACCTGGTCGCCCAGGGACTCGTCGACGACGGTACCGAAGATGATGTTGGCCTCGGGGTCGACGGCGTTCGCGACGACGTCTGCGGCGTCGCTGATCTCCTGGATGCCCAGATCCTTGGAACCGGCGATAGAAAGCAGGACGCGCGTGGCGCCATCGATGGAGCTCTCGAGCAGCGGGCTCGAGATAGCCTGCTGGGCAGCGTCGACGGCACGGGTGTCGCCCGAGGCGGTGCCGATGCCCATCATGGCGGTACCGGCCTGCTTCATGATGGTCTTGACGTCGGCGAAGTCGAGGTTGATGATGCCCGGGACGGTGATGAGGTCCGTGATACCCTGGGTGCCCTGGGACAGGACGCCATCGGCAATCGCGAAGGCCTCGAGCATCGTGGTCTTCTTCTCGGCGATATCGAGCAGCTTATCGTTGGGGATGACGATCATGGTGTCGACGCAATCGGAAAGGGTCTTGATGCCCTCCTCGGCGCTCTTCTTGCGCTTACGGCCCTCAAAGGTGAACGGCTTGGTCACGACGGCCACGGTCAGCGCACCGACCTCGTTCATGGCAATGTCAGCCACGATGGGAGCCGCACCGGTGCCCGTGCCACCGCCCTCGCCGCAGGTGATGAACACCATGTCGGCGCCGGCAAGCGCCTCGGCGATATCGTCGCGCGACTCGTCGGCGGCCTTGCGACCGACCTCGGGGTTGGCGCCGGCACCCAGGCCACGCGTGAGGTCGGTACCGATATGCACCTTGATGTCGGCGTCAGAGATCGCAAGCGCCTGGGCATCGGTGTTGATGGCCACGAACTCGACGCCGCGGATGCCCTCCTCGATCATACGGTTGACCGCGTTGGTACCGCCGCCGCCGACGCCGACCACCTTGATGACGGCAAGATAGTTGTTGATCTCTGTCTCGTGCATGTCGGTCCTCCGAACAAAGGTTATAGCGATAGCATGGGTTGACCCCTGCTGACATTAACCTTCAACTTGAAAGTAAATGCAAAGGTAAACCGTATTATGTTTGCACATTATGAACGTTATCGTCAAATAATGTCCGTCTAAACCCAAACAATCCAGATAAACGGCGCCCCGCGATAACGGGGAGCGCCGTTTTGATGCACGGCATGCGCAAACGGGGGTCCTATGACGTCGGCGCGTTGCGGAACGTGTAATTGCCCGCCGAGCGCACATTGATATAGGTCACACCCTCGACTTGGCTCAGAAGCTTGGTGACGATGCGCTCCTTCTTGGCGATATCGGAGGCGTCGCCGAGCGACACCTCGACACCCGACGTAAGGTTGGCGGAGATCGCCTCGACCGAAGGAATCGAAATGTCCTTTACCTGGGACAGAAAATCCGAGGAGAATCCACGGGCATACTCAAGACCGCATTTGACAACCTTGGAAGAGACTGCCTGGCCCGAAACCGGCTCAACATCGGCAGAGACATCGGTCAAAAGGACGGCGCCGTAGTGCTTGGCGAGTGCCAGAGCGGCGTCGAGCCCGGTAAGCGTATTCGCACTCTTCCCCGAGGTGACTATGTTTCCCTGATCGTCGACATCAACCGTAGTCGAAAGCGGGGCGATCCACGTGTCGTCGTCCCCGATAGCCCAGACAAGCTCATCGGAGGTGATATAGGCGATGGCGAGCACCTTGCGCTCGGTCGGCGTGACCACCAACGTGTGGGGATAGCGTCGTTCCACATCCACGCCCGAGACCCAGGGATTCTGCTTGAGGTTATCCACGATGGCATCCGTATCGACGTTGAACAGCGAGGTTCCCTCCGGGATATCGATCAGCTGCTGGGCATCGTGCTGCGAGACGTGCTCGCTGCCTTTGATCTGGATGTCCGTGGCCGCAAACAGCCCTGAATTGATTATGATCAGCGCAGCGATGACAAGCACCGCTACCACGCCCACGACGATGCCGACGATTTTGCCCATGCCCTTGGGCGTGGAGATGGACGATGCAGCCGAGGTGAGTACCCGGGGCATCGCAAACGTCCGCTTCTTCTTGACGGGACCGGACGGAGACGACACGGGCACCGCGGTGAAGGACCGCGGTTTGGATTGGCCAAGTGTCTGCGCGGGATGCGCGATCTTAGAACCCGCCGTCTTGGACACGATAGGACGGGATGCGGATCGGCTCGTCGTGGAGCGGGGAACCGCCGGCTTACGTTGAGGCGCGGGCCTCACGGTTTTTGAAGCCGGCGACATCAAGGATTTAGAACCGGGCTTTCGAGCAAACGGAGCAACCGGCCTGGCGCCCCGGGTGCCAGGCAATGACGAGAAAGATGGTGCATTGCGATGAGCGGAAGACGAAGACGCTTGCCCCCCGGCTCGACGGAAGGTAGGTTTCGATGCTCTAGAAGCCGAGGAATTTAACTTCCGGTCTGAGCTCGATGCCATACGCCTCCCTCACCTTTCCATGCACATGTTTGATGACCGCCAGCACGTCGGCAGCCGTTGCGGTTCCGTTATTGACGATAAAGTTAGCGTGAACGGGAGATACCTCCGCGCCTCCGATCGAAAAACCTTTCAATCCACAGTCCTCGATCAGCTTGCCCACGCTCATGCCCTCGGGATTGCGAAATACCGAACCGCATGAGGCTCGTCCCATAGGCTGCGTACGCTTGCGACGAGCCAGGTAACGCTCCATCCGTTCGCGAATATCGGCCTTGGGCTCCGGTGCCAGCTTGAGCACGCACTCGAGGATGATCTCGTTGCGCGGCAGACCGCAGGTGCGATAACCCCACGTGACATCGGCGCCGGCATAGTGCTTGATACCGCCCGAGGCGGGATCGAACGTCACGACGTCCTCGATCACCGAACCGATCCAGTCCGTGCGCGTTCCCGCGTTCATGGAGACGGCTCCCCCGACCGACCCGGGGATACCGACACAAAACTCCAGACCGGAGAGCCCGCGCGACAGGCAATCGTTGACCAGACGCGCCAGCATGACGCCGGCACCCACCGTGAGCGTGCAGCCGTCCTCCGAGATGAGCGTCCGCTGGAACTCGCGTCCCAGCGACAGCACGGCACCGCGGTATCCGGCGTCCGCAACCAGCAGATTGGATCCCTTGCCCAAAATGACCCAGGGGACCTTCTCGCGATCGAGCACCGTCACGGCGCGACGCAGCGCGTGGTAGCTGTGGCAGGTCACAAACAGGTCTGCCTTGCCGCCGATGCGATAGCTCGTATGACGTGCCAGACGCTCGTCCTCGGAGACATCGGTGTCCACCATGCCGGAGAGCGCCATGACGGCGTTGAACAGTCCCATGGCGCCTAGGCGTTTTTCTTGGCTTCGAGATACTCGATGAACTCGGGGCCGACGGTCGTGACGTCTCCCGCGCCCATAGTGAGCAACAGATCGCCCTCGCCCACCAGGCGCTCCAGTTCTTCGTTAAGCTGCGTGCGGCTCGAGCAGTAGACAACCGTCTTTTCCGGGTGCTTGGCACGCACCGCGTCGGCGAGCATCTTGGACGTAACGCCAGGGATGGGCATCTCGCCGGCGGAGAACACATCGATCAGCAGCAGCTTATCGGCATCCGCGAACGCGTCGGCGAAATCGTCGCACAGGGCCTGAAGGCGCGAATAGCGATGCGGCTGGAAAACGACATCAACATGCTGGTAACCCAGAGAGGACGCAGCGGCGAGCGTAGCCTTGATCTCGGTGGGATGATGACCGTAATCGTCGACGACGGTCACGCCGTCGATGTCGCCCACGTGCGTGAAGCGGCGGCGCACGCCCTCAAAGCTCGACAGGGCCTTTGCCGCGGCGTCAACGTCAAGCCCGAGCACGCGAGCAACAGTCAGAACGGCCGTGGCGTTGAGCATGTTGTGGCGACCGGGGTTGCTCTTGATCTCGACGGCATACTCCGAGCCATCTTCGAAGCGCACCTTGAAGTCGCTCTGGATGCCAGAGGTCGACGCCTGCTCGCACACCACATCGTTTGCACCGTCAAAACCGTAGCTCAGGACGCGACGGCCGGTGGAGCGGGCAAGATCGACCAGATGGGGGTTCTCGCCGCACACGATGACGGTGCCGTCCTCGCCCACCAGGCCCATGAACTTGGCGAAGGTGGCCTCGATCTCCTCGATGCCCGAATAGTGATCGAGGTGGTCCGCCTCGACGTTGGTCACGACGACCACATCGGGATCAAGATACAAAAAGGAGCTGTCGGACTCGTCGGCCTCGGCGACAAAATAGTCACCCGAACCGTTCTTGCCGTTGGTGTCGTAGCCCTCGACGATACCACCGATCAAGAAGCTGGGATCGAGCCCCATACGGTCGAGCATGGTGGCGCACATCGAGGAGGTCGTGGTCTTGCCGTGCGTTCCAGCGACGGCGACGGTGGTGTAGCCGTGTCCCAAAGCCGAGAGCATCTTGGCGCGCGGCCACACCGGAATACCGAGCTCACGGGCACGCACGAGCTCGGGGTTGGATTCGGGAATCGCCGTCGAGACCACGACCACATCGGGGTTGACCTCGTCGATCGTGGCGGCCTCGTGCCCAACGTGGACTTTCACGCCGGCACGGGTGAGCTGACGGATATAGCGGGAAGTCTTGAGATCGGAGCCGGTAACGACGTAGCCGCGCTCGTGCAGCACGAGGGCGATGCCGCTCATGCCGGCACCACCGATGCCGATAAAGTGGGCACTCTTGAACTCGGGCGCGGAGACGTTCGTCTGGGAATCTGCCATTGCTCGTCTACTCCTTGCAAAGATTATGACTGTAACCCGTTCACTTTACCGCAAACGCGTGGAGCACATGTCGGCAAGCTCCTAAGAGCGCAATCCCTCTACCGCATCGGCGAGCATCGAGGCCGCCTTGTCCTGGGCAAGACCGCGTGCCGCCTCATGCATGCGCGCACGAGCGGACGCATCGTCGATGAGACCGAGCAGCTCGTCTGCAAACGCCGGGGCATCGATATCGGCATCGGCGCACATGCGCGCGGCGCCGGCATCGACAAGATAACGGGCGTTGGTGGTTTGATGATCGGCCGTGGCAAAGGGATAGGGCACGAGCACCGACGGCACCGCGAGTGCCGCGATCTCGGCAACGCTCGAGGCACCCGAGCGCGACAGCACCAGATCGGCCGCGGCGAGCATGTCGCCCATGTTGTCGATATAGGGTTGAACGCGATAGCGCTGGGACTCGGCATCGCTCAGGGCGAGCGCTTCTTTGGTCGCATCGAAGCCATCGGCTCCGGTGGAATGCAGCACGTAGACGCCATCGCGCGCGAGCAGCTCGGATTTAAGGGCGGCCACCCGCTCGTTGAGGTGTTGGGCGCCGAGCGACCCGCCAAAGACCAGCAGCAGCGTCGCGTCGTCGGGCACACCGAGCGCTGCCCGTCCGCGCGAACGGTCGCCCTCGATAACGGAGCGGCGCACCGGGTTTCCGGTGAGCAGCACATGCTCGGGATCGCCCTCCTTCTCAAAGGCCGAGCGGGCTGCGGGAACCGAGATGCACACGCGGGCGGCGTGGGCGCTCATCATCTTGTTAGCAAGGCCGGGCACCGAGTTCTGCTCATGCAGCAGATACGGAACGCCGGCGCTCTTGCACCATCCCAAAAGCGGCACCTCGACATAGGCGCCGAAACCGATGGCGGCATGGGGCTTGCCCGCCTGAGCAAAATGCTTGCCCAGGGCGCGCTTGGCCTTGTTCACGCGCCAAAGCGACGAGAGTGCCGTCCACGGACGCGAACGGTCGAAGCCCGTGACGGTGATGGGCACGAAGTCAAATCCGGCCTGGGGGACAAGCTTGCCCTCGAGCTTATGGGACTGGCCCACGAAAACCACGTGATGGCCGCGGTCGCGCAGTTCCTCGGCCAAAGCGAGTGCGGGGTTGATATGCCCGGCGGTGCCGCCGGCGGCGATGGCGATGGTCTTGTTATCGGTCACGATAATCCCTTCTTACCGTCGGTCCCTCGGAATCGTCGCGCAGACGCGCCGACGGATCGGAATTCAAATCGACACGCCCATACGGATTCGACGACGCGCTCGGACGCGACGAGACGCGAGAGCCAGAACGGACGCGTGCATGAGGGCGCACGGAGCCGCTCGGGTCGGCCTGTGCCGAACCGGCGAGTACCGAAAAGCCGCTGCGGGAACCGCTCGCGCCACGGACATGCGGGGTCCCGGCCGTGCTTTCGTCCATGACGGCGAAACCTTCGCGTCGACGCTCGTACTCGTCCTTGCGGGCGCTTTCGTTCGAGACGCGCAGGATCAGTCCGGCCAAGATGAGCGATGCCCACATGGACGAGCCGCCGTACGAGACAAAAGGCAAGGGCTTTCCCGTCATGGGCATGACGTTGAGGATGCCCAGGGCGTTGATCAAAAACTGAATGGCCAAAATGGTGGCCGAGCCGGCGGCGATCAAGGCCCCTCGCCTATTGACCGCCTGCTGGGCGATCTTGATGGCGGCAAATATCATAAGGCCGAAAACAATAAAGAACAGCACCGTTCCCACAAAGCCGCATTCCTCGCCGATAATGGCGAGAATATAGTCGTTGTGGGCTTCGGGCAGATAGTTGTACTTCATCGTGGAGTTGCCGATACCGCGACCGAACAGACCGCCCGAGGCGAAGGCCATGATAGCGAGCGTTGTCTGGTAACCATCGCCGAATTCGTCCGCCCACGGATCGCCGACCAAGAAAAAGCGCATCATACGGTAGGGCTGGGCAACAAAAGCGACAATCACCAGAGCGGCAACGGCGAGAGCAACTCCGGCCATCGTAGTCCACGAGACGTTGGAATAGAGCAGCATGGCGGCGAACGTGAAAACGATAATCGCCACGGTACCGAAGTCGGGTTGGAAAAATACCAAGATAAGCGAGGGAAGCAACGCCACTAGATTTTTAACGAAGCGATTCGCATCGCCACCCGGCCGGTACAGACGGTCCAAAAAGCAAGCTGTCATGCAAACGACAACGGGCTTAAGGAATTCGGAGGGCTGCAGGGTCATGAAACCCAGGTTGATCCAACGCGTCGCGCCTCGACTGCTCGAGCCCATGAGCATAACCAAGCCCAGCAAAGCGAGTACAAACCCATATAGGAACCAAAGGCCGGGGGTATCGAACCAGGCATCCCCGAGCTTACGCGCCACGATGTAGGCCAAAATCAGACCGGATAGGATATAGAGCGCCTGGTGCCAGAGAAAATAGATCGACGATCCGTTCTCCGCCGCCGCCTCGACCGATGAAGCCGAATAGACCATCAGCAGGCCGAAACCCAAGATCGCGAAAAGGCAGGCCAAAAAGACCAGGCGCGGGCGCATGATGCGCGCCGGCACGCCGGCGATGTAGCGTTCGGCGGCACCGGAGACGCCCGTCATGGCCCTGCCGCGCCCCTCGCGGCGGGTCGGGCGCCCGTTGACGTTACGGAGGGAGTCGGGCCTCCGTCCAGGTTGCGTGCGGGGGCTCTCCTCTCTCACGGACACACCCCTATTCCGATTGACCCTGCGCAGCGGCAATTTCGGCCACATAGGCCTTGAACACGCGACCGCGCTCCTCATAGCCCGAGAACTCATCGAACGACGAGCAGGCCGGGGACAGCAGGATCACATCACCGCTCGAGGCGAGCGAACGCGCCACATCGACCGCATCGCGCAAGTCGTCCGCCTGTGCGATGTCGACATCCCCGTCGACATCGGCAGCGTCCATGGCTGCCGTGAAGCGTTCGCGGGCGTCACCGAAGCACACGACCGAGCGCACGTTGGCCATGACCACGCGGGCAAAATCCTCGAGCGGCGTGCCTTTGTCATGACCGCCGAGCAAAAGGATCACATCGTCGTCGGGAAACGCCGTCAGAGCCTTCTCGACAGCATCGGTGTTAGTCGCCTTCGAATCGTTGAAATAGCGCACTCCGTTAATCTGCCCGCACGGCTCCACACGATGCTCGAGCGGGGCAAACGATTTGAGTCCACGGCAAACACCCGAGACGTCCGCATCGGTAGCCAAGGCGGCAACCGAAGCGCACAGGGCGTTGATGACGTTGTGATGTCCGGAGATCTTGAGCTCGTCCACGCGCAAAAGCTGATGTTCGACGCCGGCCAGACGAACCGTCAGCACGCCATCACGGACAAAGGCGGCGTCCGATCCCTCCTGCTCGTCAAAGGCAACGCGGCAGATGCGACGTCCGGGAACATAGATCTCATCCGCAAACTCGGCAATACCGGCATCCTCCGTGTCGATGACCACCAGGTCGTCATCGGACATGTTCTGGAACAGCTTGATCTTGGCCAGCGCGTAGTTCTTGTGGCTCTTGTGCCACCCCAGATGGTCGGGGGTGATATTGAGCAGAACGGCGACACGCGGATGCAGCTCCGAGGTCGTGGCGATCTGATAGCTCGAGAGCTCGGCCACGAACCACTCGCCCGCCGCACGGCCGTCGACCTCGTTGATGGGAGGCTCACCGATGTTGCCCACAGCCACGCTCGCCTCGCCGGCGCACTTGAGCAAATGGTCGGTCAGAGACGTGGTGGTCGTCTTTCCGTTGGTGCCGGTGATACCGATCCAGCGCTCAGGCGACAGACGATAGGCGAATTCGGGCTCGCCCATGATCTGCGAGGCATGATCGCGGCCGGAAGCAAAAAAGGCCGAGAACTCCGAGATACCCGGGCACGTCACGCACACATCGTAAGTACCCTCGACAGACTCGGTGCCGTACACAAAACGAGCGCCCGCGGCCTCGAGCGTGCGCGTCGCGTCGTTGGACTGCGAGGTGCCACCGCCGTAGACGGTGAGCGCGCTTACGCGCTCGGGATGCTTGACGGCCCAGCGGGCGACATCGAGACCGGACTTGCCCTGACCGAGAACGAGCAGCGTGAACGTATCGCTAAGAGACATGGAAAATCACTATCCCAACTGGAAGAACAGGGCAAGACCGATAGCTCCGAAAGCGGCCGCGACGATCCAGAAACGGATGACGACCTTGGTCTCGGCCCAACCCTTCTTCTCGAAATGATGATGGATGGGTGCCATGAGAAAGACGCGTTTATGCGTAAAGTGGAAGCTCACGACCTGGATCATGACCGAGAGCGTCTCGACGATAAACAGCCCGCCGATGATCAGCGAAACCACCTCGGTGTTGGTCATGATCGAGGTGCAGGCGAAGGCGGCACCGAGCGCAAGCGAACCGGTATCGCCCATAAAGATGCTCGCCGGATAGCAGTTGAACCACAGAAAGCCCAGGCAGGCACCGGCGCAGGCCGTGCAGAAGATCGACAGGTTGATGTCGCCGTGCATATAGGCCATGGCAGCCATGGCGAGCATCGCGATCATCGAGGTGCCGCCGGCAAGACCGTCCAAACCGTCCGTAAGGTTGACAGCATTCGAGAGGCCGGCGATCAAAAGCCAGCAGAAGACCAGGTAGAGCCAGGGAATGCTGAAATTCGAGCCGCCGATGGCGAGCGTGGTGGTCAAAACGCCCAGATCGATGGTGAGCCCGCCGGGAAAACGGATCTCGGGGGCGACACCGCACCAGTTGACGGACAGCAGTGTGAAGATGACGCAGATCAACGTAAGGCCGATCATCTTGGCGTGCGGGGTAAGGCCCAGCGAGCGGCCGTGGGTGACCGAGGTAAGGTCGTCGATCAGGCCCAGCAGACCCGTCGCGAGCGTCGCCAGCAGCACCAGCACGAGCTCGGTGGTGAGCTTGCCCATGATCAGGCAGGTGAGCGAAACGGCGATCAGGATGACGACGCCGCCCATGGTGGGAGTACCCTGCTTGATGAGATGACGCTTGGGACCGTCCGCGCGCACCTGCTGGCCGATACCCTCGACCTTGAGCAGCCTGATCCAAAACGGCATGAGCGCCAGCGCTATGACGGCCGCGATGCCGAGGCCCAAAAAGGCCTGATACGTGGGGTACGAGGGATTTCCGAACATGCGCTAGCACACACCTTCCACAAAGCGATCGAGCTCAACGAATCGGGAGCCTTTGACCAGAACGACATCGGCAGCCTCGAGGGCCCCGCCCATGCGCTCCAAAACTTCCCGATAATCGGAGAGTACCTGGATGCGGTCCTCGTCCATACCCATCATGCGAGCGGCCTGGGCCATGAGGCGCGCGTTGTCGCCGCCCACGCACACCAGAACGTCAACGTCCTTGGCGGCCGCGTAGGCGCCCACGAGCTCATGCATGCGAGGAGCCTCGTCACCCATCTCGCCCATCTCGCCCAGGATGGCCACACGCGCACCCGAGCATTCAAGCGAGCAGAGCAGGTTGAGGCCGGCGGCCATGGACTCGGCACTGGCGTTGTACGAGTCGTCGATGATGCGTGCGCCGCTTTGGGCGCGCTTGATCTCCTGGCGATGACCGGTGATCTTAAGGTTTCGGAAGGCACAGTCGATCTGCTGGGCACTCACGCCCAAGCGGTATCCGACCGCCGCCGCCTTGACGGCGTTGGGAACCGACTGGGCACCGGGAACGGCGAGCATGGTCTCGACCGAAGAACCATCCCCAAAGACCAGCGTGAAAACCGGGTGGCCCTCGTCATCGATATGAACGTCCTGGGCGCGCACCGTATCGGCGTCGGTCATGCCGGCGCACATGACCTCGATGCCCGCGGGGTTGGCAAATCGGTCGCGGATAAAGGGGGTGAAATCATCCTCACCGCCCAAAACCAAGAGAGATGCCTTGGCGTCAGCGCCACCCATACCGGACACGATCTCGGCCTTGGCGCGCGCGATGTTTTCGCGGCTGCCCAGGATGCCGATATGCGAGGTGCCGATCTTGGTCACGATCGCAAAATCCGGTTCGGTCGAACGCGACATGCGCTCAATCTCGTGAAAATGGTTCATACCCATCTCGAGCACGAGCATCTGCGTATCCGCCGGGGCCGAAAGCACCGTAAGCGGCATGCCGATCAGATTGTTATAGTTGCCTTTGGTCGACCACACGCGATAGCGTTGCGCCAGAACCGCCGCAAGCGAGTCCTTGGTCGTGGTCTTGCCGATGGAGCCGGTGATGCCGATCACCGTGACGTCAAGCGTCTTGCGGTAGGCATGGGCAAGATCGAGCAGGAACTGCTCGGGGTCATCGCACGTCAAAAGCGAGCAGGCGTGCTCGCGGGCAAGTCCGATCAGCTCGTCGTCCGGCTCGCGCGTCATGATGACGGCGCCGGCGCCGGCGCATACGGCCTGAGCGGCAAAATCGTTGCCGTCGACCCGCTCGCCCGGGAAGGCGACGAATATCGTCCCCTCCTCGACCTGGCGCGAGTCGATGACGCATCCGCGACAGACGCGCCCTGGCTCGGTGGTCACAGGTTTAGCCCCCGTGGCAGCCTCAAGCTCTTGTACGGCAATCTCTATCATTGCAGCTCCCCGTGTAGCCGATAAATATCTAGCGGCCTATTGTATCTCAGCCCCGCGCATGCGTGGTGCAGGCCATGTGAACACCCCATCAGGCTCAACGGCTGCACCCTACTGTGTCGGTTGGATGCCCAGCGTATCGAGCGCGCTGGACATGATGGTCTGGAACGGAACGGCCGCGGCATCTGAGCCCTGCGGCGTGCCGTCGAGCGTGATGTAGCACAGGACCTTGGGCGAGCTCGCTGGGGCAAAGCCCATAAAGGACGACATGTAGTTGTCCTTTTGGTAACCGCCGTCCTCGCTCGCGCGTTCGGCCGTACCGGTCTTGCCCGCCACGTCGTAGCCGGCGACCGCACCGCCCGAACCGGTGCCCGATTCAACGACCGTCTCCATACACGAGACCACCTGGGCGGCGGCATCGGCCGAGATAACCCGCTTGCCCTCGCCCCAGTCCTTATCTTCGCCTTTGCTCGACTTGAAAAAATGCGGGGTCATCATGACGCCGCCGTTGGCGATGCCGCCCACGGCGCGGGTGATCTCGATCGGCGAGACCGATAGCGCCTGACCAAAGCTCATGGATCCCAACGTGGCCCCGTCGTATTCGCTGCGGTCCTTGACGATACCCAGGCTCTCGCCCGGAAAGTCCACGCCGGAGGCATGCCCGATACCCCACTTCTTGACGTACTTGGCAAAATCCTTCTCGCCGATCTTTTCGCCCACGAGCACAAAGCCCACGTTGGAAGAGCGGCGCAGCATCTCGCGCACCGTCATCGTCATGGAGTAGTCGCGCTTGTCGGCATCGGTGACGGTGTCGTCACCCACCTTGATGCTGGCGGGAACCGCAAAATCGGTCTCGGATGTGATGACGCCCACGTCGCAGCCGGCACCGGCCACGAGCGTCTTGAACACCGATCCCGGCTCATAGGCATCCGTGACCACGCGCAGGTTCATATCCTCACTGCGCGCGTTCTCAAGATCGGTCTGATCGTAGGTCGGATAGGAACATGCGGCCAGGATCTCGCCGGTCGAGGGATCGGTCACGATCGCCGACCCGTACTTGGCCTTGGTCTGCTCCACCGATTTGGCGAGCGCGTCCTCGGCATCGCGCTGGATATTGACATCGATCGTCGTGACGATATCCGTACCGTCCTGCGCGGCCACCTTCTTGTATGCGCCCCCCGCGATGTAGCCGCCGTCGCGCGAGCGCTCGCGCACCAACGACCCGTTGGTGCCGGTGAGCATCTTGTCGTAGTGCTTCTCGAGCCCGGTCAGGCCCTTGTTGTCGACATCGACCACGCCGAGCACCTGCGACGCAAGGTTTCCATAGGGATACACACGCTTCATGGCCTGTTCGAACAACACGCCCGGCAGGTTCTTCTTCTCGAGGGCCTTGCAATCGTCCTCATCGACCTGACGCTTGATATACACCCAGGTGCCATCGCCCTCGACGAGCTTGCGCACCGCCTTGCGCGTGAGCCCCGTCGCCTTGACGAGCGCCGACACGGTCTTGTCGACATCCTCCACCAGCTGCGGGTTGACCGCGATGTTGCGGCACTCGACCGATGAGGTCAGCACGTTGCCGTTGCGGTCGTAGACCGTTCCGCGCTTGGCATAGAGCGTCTCGGAGAGCAGGCGGCGCGCATCGGCGCGCTGGCGCAGCTCCTCGCCGTTGAAGATCTGATATTCAGCGAGCTTTTCCACGCCGAGAAGCCCGGCAGCGCCCAAAAGGCCGAGCACGATTCCTCGCCTGGGAAGCGGCTTGCCCGTCACCCAGGCATTTCTGTCGACATGCGGCGAGCGACCGCTGCCGACGCGCACGCCCTCGTTGCGGCGCAGGCGGCCCGAAGCGTCAGCGTTCGAGCGGTTGCCGCGCTCATTCGTCCGTTTTGTATCGTACGCAGAACGTCCCTGCGAGGAGGGACGTCCGTTTCCGCGCCCCCGCGAGGAGGAACGGTAATCATCGTTTGTCATGCCTTCCGTCTCTACTGGGCAGCGGAGGAAGCCGTCGCGCCCGAAGCGGCGTCGGCGGCGTCCTGGGAAAAATCAAGGGTGACGCTATCCTCGGGCTCGGTCATGCCATACGTGCCCGCCAGATCGCGGATGCGCGTGTCGGCACCGTACACCGAGTGCATGACCTCCAGATCGGAGCTCTCGTCCGTGGCCTTCTCGAGCGTATCGGTGAGCTCGGCGTTGCTGTTAAGCATGCCGGCCGTGACGCCCGCAAGGGCCACGCGAACCGCACCGATCGCGATAAAGACAAGCGCGACGATGCAGAACGTCTTGAGAACACCCATGAAAACCGGGCTTACGCCCTGGTTAGCTTCACGACCCGCGCCGGTATAGACATCGAAACGAGGCGTCTGATGCTCCTGCGGAGCGGTAGGCGCCTGCGGTGTCTGGCGGTATGCGGGCGCGGCGTTCATATCATAGGCGACGGCTGCGTTTGAAGTGTAAAGGCCCATGATATGTCGCCTCCCATCCCAAAGTTCGTTAGTAGTGCGTTTAAGCTGCGTTTATGGTGCGGACGGGATGACCAAGATGGCGTCTTGGTGCGCTAGAGGCGCTCCGCGACGCGGATTTTGGCTGATCTCGCCCTCGGGTTGCGTTCAACCTCTTGCGGTTGTGCAACCAAGGGTTTGCGGGTGATGGCCTTGAGTATCGGCACGTGGCCGCACACGCACACCGGAATCTCCGGCGGACAGGTGCACCCCTGGTTCATCTCCCTGAAGTGGTTCTTGACGATACGGTCCTCGAGCGAATGATACGAGATAACGCAGATGCGCCCGCCCGGATTCAGCCACCTGGTGGCCGCGTCAAGCCCCCGTTCCAGCACGTCGAGTTCGTGGTTGACCTCGATGCGGATCGCCTGGAAGCTCTTCTTGGCGGGATGCCCCCCATGCCGACGAGCGGCAGCCGGGATACCCGCTTTGATGATCTCGACGAACTCGCCCGTGGTTCGGATGGGTTCCTTCTCGCGACGACGCACGATCTCGCGCGCGATCTGCGAGGCAAACTTCTCTTCTCCATAGACGCGAAGAATCCGGGCGAGGTCGTGTTCGTTATAGGTGTTGATGACCTCAGCTGCGTTTAAGGGATTGTTTCCCGGATCCATCCGCATATCCAGAGGAGCGTCCTCGTTGTACGAGAAGCCCCTCCCGGGGATATCGAGTTGCGGCGATGACACGCCCAGATCGAACAGGAATCCATCGACTCCGGGAACCTCGGCCGAGCACAGAAGCTCGTCCAAGTCGCCGAAGTTGCCCTTGAGCAGCCGATGCGGCACACCGGGAACCTCGCGGTCCAAGCGTGCGCCGGCGGCCTCGAGGGCCATGTCGTCCTGGTCGACACCGAGCAAAAGTCCCGTCTCCCCCACCTGCGCGGCCATCTTTACCGAATGGCCGGCACCGCCAAGGGTGCAGTCGCAGACGACGGAGCCGGATTTGAGCCGCAAGGACTCAAGCACTTCGCCGAGCATGACAGGTTCATGCCGATATTCTTGTGTCAAGCTCCCACGCTCCTTTCGTGCGCTCCATCAAGCCCTAACTGAAGAAGAGGTCAAGCAGGGCCTCATCATCGTCGTCCTCCTCGGCGGCGGTACGATCCCAGATCTCGAGATGGTCGTAGTTGCCCACGACGGTGACCTCGCGGTCCAGGTTCGCCTGCTGCCGAAGCGACTCAGAAAGACCGATACGACCGGCGCTGTCCACATCCATCGATGCGGTGCGACGGTTGACGGCCCTCATGAGCTTCTGGTCGTTGATGTCACGCGGGTTGAACCCATCGTGACCCTCGCGACCAGCGAACAGGCCCTCGACCCATTTGTCGAAAGCCTCGGCAGAGAACACGTACAGAGCATCGACATCCAGGGCTTTGAACACGCGGACGTGCTCCCCGAGCTCGTCACGGAGGGGTGCAGGCAGGGACAGACGGCCTTTTGCGTCGAGATTGCGCTCGTACGAGCCCGTCATTCCCATGTGCGCCCTCCCCTCGGTTACTCAGATGGCACGTTCGCGGGGAACCACCCCGCCTGTCGACGTCATTTATATTATGGGCAGCCCCCACTTTTCGCAACACTTTTTCCCACACCTTCCCCCACCACGCCCCACCGCTCCACCCTCTAGATATGGGTCTACACCCCCGAGCATGTGTTCGAAAACACAATATGTTGTGTTGAGAGCAAAGGCGGGGTGGCACCGCTGGCACCCCGCCCTGAAACTTCAACCTTCAAGTTGAGCTTGAGCCGAATTTTGGAACGTTAACGGGCGGTTCACAATCCCCTCAAGCGCCACTTCGCCCCACACCCTACCCCACCGCGCGGACACGGGCGTCACCCAAAATCGAGACACGTCCCAAGGGCAGGCCATGACAAGATCCTACGCCCGCGGATGGGCGGCAAGGTACACCTCGGCAAGCTGCGAGCGATCGATATGGGTGTAGATCTGGGTGGTCGAGATGTCCGAATGTCCCAAGATCTCCTGAAGGGCGCGCAGGTCGGCGCCGCCCGCCAGCATATGGGTTGCAAAAGAATGACGAAGCGTATGGGGGTGCAGGCCCTCCACATGGACCCGAGCCCCATAGTCCTCGCAGATCGCGTGGACGCTTTGACGCGACAGGCGGCCACCGTTCTTATTGAGAAAGACCGCCGACGTATCCCGCCGACGGGCATGCGCGGCAAGAAGGGGGCGACCCTCATCTATATAGTGCGCAAGGGCGCGAGCCGCACTGCCCACGATGGGAACGAGCCGCTCCTTGGACCCCTTGCCCAGCACGCGTAAGAAGCCCTCGTCAAGATAGACCTCGCGCATATCGAGCCCTGTCAGCTCGCTTGCGCGCAGACCGCATCCATAGAGCACCTCGAGCACGGCGCGATCACGCAGCCCCCGTTCATCATTGCCAAACGGCTGATCGAGCAGGGCGCCGACCGCCTCGATCGAAAGCACATCGGGCAGGCGCTCCTCTTTTTTGGGAAGCTTGACGGCAGCCGCCGGCTGGTTTGGGGTCATGCCCTCGCGCACCATAAACGTATGAAAGCCCTTGACGGTCGACAGCGAGCGCTCAACCGATGCATCCGAGTAACCGCCATCGCGCCGATCGGCAACAAAATGCTCGATATGCGACCGCATCACGTCATCGGGCGCAGCGACCCCCTCTCGATCCAAGAAGGCAAGATAGGTATCGAGGTCGCGCCGATAGGCGGCGATGGTGTTGGGGGCCAGCCCACGCTCAACGGCCAGATAGTCCAGATACTCCTCCGCCGCATGCGCAAGCGCCCCCGGCACCGCAAAGGATGCCGAGGGCGTAACATCGCAAATCTGTCGACGAGCCGCGCTCAACGATTAGTCGGTCGCAAGGTTCTTGGGAGTGACCTCAAGACGGTCGACGCCCTCGTGCTGGCCGATCGAGGCGCGCACGAACTCGCGGAACAGCGGCTGCGGCTTGGTCGGACGGCTCTTGAACTCGGGATGGGCCTGCGTGGCGACAAACCAGGGATGGGTCTCGCGCGGCAGCTCAACCATCTCGACCAGGCGCTCGTCGGGCGAGATACCCGAGATAACAAGGCCGGCAGCCTCGAGCTGGTCGCGATAGGCGTTGTTGAACTCGAAACGATGACGATGACGCTCATAGACAAGCTCCTCGCCATAGGCCTCGCGCGCAAGCGAACCCTCGGCAAGCTTGCAGGGATAGGCACCCAGACGCATGGTGCCGCCCTTTTCGGTAACATCCTCCTGAGAGCTCATGAGGTCGATGACGCTGTAGGGACCATCGGGGTCGAACTCCGAGGAGCTGGCGCCGGCAAGACCGGCGACGTTGCGGGCGAACTCGCAAACGGCGACCTGCATGCCCAGGCAGATGCCCAGGTAGGGAATCTTGTGCTCGCGGGCAAACTCGGCCGCAAGGATCTTGCCCTCGAGGGCGCGCTTGCCAAAGCCGCCGGGAACCAGGATGCCCGATGCATCACCCAGAACCTCGGCGACGTTGGCGGCATCCAGGCTCTCGCCGTCGACAAGCTGCACATCAACATGGCGGTCGTAGAACACGCCGGCATGATGCAGCGCCTCGATGACGGACAGATAGGCATCGGGCAGCTGGGTGTACTTGCCCACCACGGCGATCTTTACCTTGTCGGCATGGCAGTTGGCATGGTTCTGCTTGCGCAGGAACTCGTTCCACTCGGTCATGTCGCGCTCGCGCGGATCGAGACCCAGGCGCTCGCAGATGCGCAGGTCGAAATCCTGCTCGGCCAGCAGCTGGGGCACATCGTAGATGCTCGCGCAGTCCTCGTTGGTAAAGACGCAGTCGGTGTCCACATCGCAGAAGCTGGCGATCTTGCCGCGGATGGCGTCATCGATGTGATGGTCGGAGCGCAGCACGATGATATCGGGCTGGATGCCAAAACTGCGCAGCTCCTTGACGGAATGCTGCGTCGGCTTGGTCTTGACCTCGTGGGCGGCAGCGATATAGGGCACGAGCGAGACGTGGATATAACAGACGTTCTCGGGACCGGCCTCCTTGCGGTACTGACGGATAGCCTCGACAAACGGCTGGGATTCGATATCGCCGATGGTGCCGCCGAGCTCGGTGATGACCACGTCGGAGCCGGTCTGCTCCTCGATACGACGGAATTTGTCCTTGATGGCATTGGTGACGTGCGGAATCACCTGCACGGTGCCGCCCAAAAAGTCACCGCGACGTTCGCGGGCGATCAGGTTCTTGTAGATGGCGCCCGTGGTGAAGTTGGAGTCACGGGTGAGGTTCTCGTCGATAAAGCGCTCGTAGTGGCCAAGATCAAGATCGGACTCGTAGCCGTCCTCGGTCACGAAAACCTCGCCGTGCTGAAAGGGACTCATGGTACCCGGGTCGACGTTGAGATACGGGTCCGCCTTCTGCATCGTGACCTTGTATCCGCGTGACTTGAGCAGACGGCCCAACGATGCGGCCGTGATGCCCTTGCCCAAAGAGGACACGACGCCACCGGTTACGAAGACATGCTTGGTCATATTTGGTTACCTGCGCTTCCCGTATAGGTCCACAATTCTTACCTTACGGGTCTTCATTGTAATACTCGCCCCATCGCTATGGGAATAAATCTTGAGCGCGGCGGCGTTTTCTTCAACTTGAAACAAAACCGTCCCGTCGATGCGGGACGGCTCGTCCGCTCTTCTTTTTTAGGAGGGGGATGGCGCCGAGACCTATGCGGGCTGTCCCTCGGACATGTTCTTGACGAGCATGCCGGCACGGACGCCCTCAAGGTACCAGCGACCGCGATCGGTAACGGCCATGCCGTTGGCAAGCTGACCGCCGTCATCGTTGTAGCGCGAGACAAGCTCCACGAGCCCCTCGCCGTTCAGGCGGTCAAGCGCCGCACGGGCCCGGTAAGGTGACACGTCCACGCGTTCGGCGAGCTCTTTGCGCGACAGCTCGCACAGACCATCTGCGGTCTTGGCGTTCTCGGCGATCTCCAACAGAACCAAGACCTCGACGCGCTTCATGTCGTCAACGCTCGCTCGACCTTTACCCGCCATGGTTGCCTCCTATAACCGGACCGGGTGTCTCAAGAGCCCAAAGCCCGGCGCCTCCCCCATTCCGGCGCCTGCCCCAAGCAACGATTTCAAGGGTTATTGTATACCCCTCAACACGGTTACCACAGGTAGATGCCGTATTTTTGTTGGCAACGTTTGTCATTTTTACACAGTTGGCGCCGTGCGGGCCTCAAGGATCCGCACGGCGCCAAGATCATCGGATGAACGACGGCAGGCATCAGCGGTGGAAGAACCCGCGACGTTCGAACTTGGGCTCGCAGCACACGTTGATGCCGAGTTTGCGCAACACGGTCTCGTCCGTGGGAGAGATGATGACGCTGAAGAAGGCATCGCAGCCGCGTAGCTGCTCAAGACCGGCAAGCACCTTTGCCGCCGTCTCGCTGGTCGCCGAGGTGATCGAAAGCGCCATAAGCGTCTCGTCGGTATGGAGGCGCGGGTTCTTGCTGCCCAGATAATGCGTCTTGAGGCGGCTGATAGGCTCGATCGCCTCGTCGCTGATGACCTCGAGCTCCATATCGACTCCCGATACGGCCTTAAGGGCATTCATGATGAGCGAGCTCGCACAACCAAGGCGTGTGGAGGTCTTGCCGGTGACAACCGAGCCGTCCGGCATGACCATGGCGCCCACGGGAGCACCCGTGAGCTGCTCTTTGGTGAGGGCCGCCGAGCGGGCGGGCGAATAATCCTTGGTGACGCCGGCTTTCTTCATGATCGACTTCAGCCGGTCGATCTGGATCTCACCGGCGCCGGTACGCTTGACGTTCTCGACGGCCGTGAAGTAACGGCGGACGATCTCCATCTTGGAGGCATCGCGGCAGGCATCGTCATCCGAGACGGCGAAGCCGACCATGTTCACACCCATATCCGTGGGGCTCTGGTACGGGCTCTCCCCCAGGATCTTCTCCATGAGCGCGCGCACCACGGGAAACGCCTCGACGTCACGGTTGTAGTTGACCGTGGTCTTGCCGTAGGCCTCCAGGTGGAAGGGATCGATGATGTTCGCATCGTCCAGGTCGGCCGTGGCGGCCTCGTAGGCGATGTTCACCGGATGCGTGAGCGGCAGGTTCCACACGGGGAACGTCTCGAACTTGGCATAGCCCGCCTCGACCCCATGCTTGTGCTCGTGATACAGCTGCGAAAGGCAGGTGGCGAGCTTACCCGAACCGGGGCCGGGAGCCGTCACCACGACAAGCGGGCGCGTGGTCTCGACGAACTCGTTCTTGCCGTACCCCTCGTCGGACACGATAAGATCGACGTCGTGGGGGTAGCCCTCGATGGGATAGTGGAGCTTTGCCGTGATGCCGAGGGATTCAAGGCGGCGGCGGAATACGTCGGCCGCCGGTTGACCGGCGTACTGAGTGATGGTGACCGCCGCCACGGCAAAGCCGTTGCTTCGGAACAGGTCGACCAGGCGCAGCACGTCCTCGTCATAGGTGATACCCAGATCGCCGCGGGCCTTGTTCTTCTCGATATGGTTGGCGTTGATGGCGATGATGACCTCGACATCGTCAGCGATACTCTTGAGCATGCGAAACTTGACGTCGGGCTCAAAGCCGGGCAGCACACGGCTCGCATGGTAATCGTCGAACAGCTTGCCGCCGAACTCCAGATAGAGCTTGCCGCCGAACTGGGCGATACGCTCCTTGATATGGGCGGCCTGAAGCTCGATATATTTGTCGTTGTCAAAACCTTGGCGCACGGGCACTCCTCGTCTTCCCGGTGACTTTGCACGGGGAGATTATATCGAAAGGGGGCATCGTGGCCTCGCCGCAGATGCCCCCTTCACGGTATCTGTGCGCGCAGTGTGCTATGAGCGCAACGCTTCAGGCGACTCGGATCATTCGGTCGTTTCGTTATCGGCGCTCGCTGCCACCTCGACCTTCACGTTGTAGCCGTCTTCGCCCTGAAAAGGTTCATAGAGCGTCTCGACGGCGCTTTTTGCCTGTTCGTCGGCATTCTCGATGAGCTTCGAGGTGTCGACCTTCGCCTTGGCGTCCTTTTTGGCCAGCTTGAGCGCCTCCTTTGTATCGGCTCGATTCTGCCAATTGAACAGCGAGAGCTTCTCGTCGTAGAACTGCAGGGAATCGGGGTCGATCGAAATGCTCGACAGCGTGGCCTGCGGAAGCTCGATCGTGACATCGCGGCCCTCAACCGTCACCTTGGCATGCGACAGGTCGACCCCGGCGGAGACCTCGGCGTCGTAGACCATGGTGAAGCCCTTTTTGTTGATCCAGTCGATATCGCCCTCCTCATAGGTGACGAGACCGCGATATTCGAGCTTGGCCGTCACCAGATCCTGGCACTTCACGAGCTGAGAAGTTATCGTCGTCGTATCGAGCCGCACGGTGGGCGTGGTCATGCGCATCAGGAGCTGCGAGCCCAAAAAGCCGACGGCCATGAGTGCGATCGCCAGCACCACGTACAGGATGGCCTTAGGTTTTTTCATCGTCTCTCCCTTACTCAAGTACATACGTACAAGAGCATGTTGCCCATCGCAGCGTCTTTCTATACCCAAACAAAAGCGCCCCCTCCCGTGCACGGAACGGAAGGGGGCTTAAGGTAGGAGTCCACCCGGTGGGGAGCTACCCCACCGGAAAGACGACGACCGGAAACGCGTCTAGAGGATCATCATGGCAGCCGTGAGAATGACCACGGAGACGATACCGATCACGACGATGACCTTCATCGCGAACTTGAGCCAGGTAGTCCACTCGACACGAGCGAGCGCGAGGCCGCCCATGATAGCGCCGGACGTGGGCGTGAAGAGGTTCACGAGGCCGTTGGCGCCGCCGAAGATCTGGACCATGACCTCGGGCGGGAAGCCCAGACCGCTGGCGAGCGGGCCCATGATAGGCATGGACACGGTGGCCATGCCGGAGCTCGACGGGATCAGGAAGGACAGAACCAGGTAGAGCAGGTAGCTCATGGGAGCAAAGACGATACCGGAGAGGCCGGCGAGGGCGTTGGCGGCAGCGTTGAGCACGTACTGGTCGAGACCGGTAGCGGCCATGAGGACGGAGATGCCGCGGGCAAGCGCGATGATGAGGACGACGCTCATCATATCGGCAGCACCGGCGATGAAGGTGTTGACGATCTTCTTCTCGCCCAAGCCACCGACGATGCCGATGACGATGGCCATGATGAAGAACCACGTCGAGGCCTCATCGAAGTACCACTGGCCGAGTGGCAGACCGGTAATGAACTCGGTCCAACCGAGCCAGATGGTCACGCCGAAGTCCTCCCACGGGATGAACGAGACGATCATGACCACGAAGGTGAAGGCGAAGATGCCGAGCACGGCCTTTTGACGTCCGGTGAGCGCAACGTCCTTGGTAGCGGCCTCGGCGGCGGCGCCGTGGGCCTCCTCGGCAGACTGGAGCTCCTGCATCGACAGGAGGGTCGAGCCCTTGTCGGCCTTGACCTTCTTGGCATAGCTCATGACAAAGACGATGGCGATGGCGGTGGACACGATCCAGAGTACCGCGCCCAGGCCGATGATGATCGACTGATTGCACTCGATACCGACGCCGCGCAGAGAGTCGACGGCGGCACCGACGGCAAACGGGTTGACCGTAGAGCCGAGGCAGCCGCAGCCAGCGCCCAAAAGAACGGTGGCCGCGCCCACGAGCGGATCGAAGCCGGCGGCCATCATCGTGGCGGCGAGCAGCGCGTAGAAGGGAACGGTTTCCTCGCACATACCGTAGGTGGTGCCACCCAGCGAGAAGAGGATCATCAGGACGGGAATGATCATGAGCTCGTTGCCGTGGAGCTTCTTGACAAGCACGGCGATGCCGGTGTCAAGGGCGCCCGTCTCGGTGACGATGCCCAAGAATCCGCCCAGGATCATGACAAAGAGGCAAACCGGCAGCGCGTCCGTGAAACCGTGAACGGGAGCCATGAAGAAGTCGGCGAGCGTTGCGGCCTTCACCTGGTCGGGCGCAACAGCGGAGACACCGACGGTGATCAGGGCGACGATAGCCAACAAAAGGAGAAGAATGGTGAACGACGAAAGCATTCCACGCTTTTTCTTGGTGGAGGCAGTCATGGTACTCATCCCCCTTTCTCAGTAAAAGGATGATCCGCGACTGATACCCCACCCCCGTGCCGTGCTTATCATTTTGGCGGGAGTCGCGGAGACGACCAGAGTCTGCCCCTGATGGCGGGCGCCCTAAAACTGACACTTGGGAGCACCCGCCCAGGGGGAATCGAAATCGGATAGGACAGAATCGCTCAGGAGTTATTACTTGAGCGTTGCGTACATGATGGCCTTGATGGTGTGCATGCGGTTCTCGGCCTCATCGAAGACCTTGGACTGCGGGCCCTCGAAGACCTCGTCGGTGACCTCCTGCTCGGTGATACCGAACTGCTCGGCCTTCTCGGCGCCGATGACGGTGTTGGTGTCGTGGAAGCTGGGCAGGCAGTGCAGGAAGATGGCCTCGGGCTTGGCCATAGCCATGACCTCGGAGGTGACGCGGTACGGGGTGAGCTCCTCGATGCGCTCGGCCCAGACCTCATCGGGCTCGCCCATGGAGACCCAGACATCGGTGTAGATGACGTCGGCGCCGGTGCAGCCGTCCTTGACGTCGGAGGTGAGCTTGATGGTGCAGCCGTTGGCCTCGGCGATCGGCTTGCAGGCCTCGACGACGTCATCGGCGGGCATGCAGTGCTCGGGGCCGCAGGCGACGAAGTTCATGCCGAGCTTGGCGCAGACGACCATAAGCGAACGGGCGACGTTGTTCTTGCAGTCGCCCATGAAGACGAGCGTGCGACCCTTGATGTCGTAGTTGAAGTTCTCCTGAACGGTCAGGATATCGGCGAGCATCTGGGTGGGGTGCCACTCGGTGGTCAGACCGTTCCAGACGGGCACACCGGCGTTGGCTGCGAGCTCCTCGACGTCCGCCTGAGCGAAACCGCGGAACTCGATGCCGTCATACATGCGACCGAGCACACGGGCGGTATCCTCGATGGACTCCTTCTTACCCATCTGCGACGAGCCGGGATCCAGATAGGTGACGCCCATGCCCAGGTCCATGCCACCGACCTCGAAGGAGCAGCGAGTGCGGGTAGAGGTCTTCTGGAAGAGCAGGACGATGTTCTTGCCCTCAAGATAGCGATGCGGCACGCCCGCGCGCTTCATGTCCTTGAAGTTCTTGGAGAGCGCGAGCAGGTACTCGATCTCCTGGGTGGAGAAGTCGAGGAGCTTGAGGAAGCTGCGACCGGAGAGATTAACGCCCATGGGAGTGTTCCTTTCATATATATAACCGTGCGATGTGGGCCCTACCAAAACCCACCGGGCCATAGGCCCTAACGCTTTAGTATGACGGAGCGCCGCGCAGGGCGCCCCGTCGATTCGAAGTTTAAAGATCCTCGCGCCAGAACGGCATGCTCATGCAGCGCGGGCCGCCACGGCCGCGGGAAAGCTCGGCCGAAGGAACCACCAAAAGCTCCATGCCCTCTTTGTAGAGCACGTCGTTGGTGACGGTGTTGCGGGCATACACGCAGATCTTGCCGGGCTCGACGCACAGGGTGTTGGAGCCGTCGTTCCACTGCTCGCGGGAGGCCGCGATGGGGTCGCCGCCGCCGCAGGGGATGAGCTTAACCTGGTCGACGCCCGTGGCGTCCTCGAGAATGTGCTCGAGGGTGTCCTCGATAAGGCGGATGTTCACGTCGCCGGGATTCTTGCCGGGGGTGAGCTCGTAGACACGCAGGGTGCCCATGATCGCCGGATGGATGGTGAACTTATCGACGTCGATCTGGGTGAAGACGGTGTCGAGGTGCATGAAGGCACGGGAGACCGGGATGTCGAAGGCAAGGATGCGCTCGATCTTGGCATCGCTGTTCCAGAAGATGTTCTGGGCCATGATGTCGATGGCGGCAGCCTGGGTGCGCTGGGAGATACCGACGGCGAGCGTTTTCTCATTGATGTTGAGGACGTCACCACCCTCGGTGTGGAACTGGCAGTCGCGACGGAAGTACAGCGAGGCGTCCTTGTAATCGGGGTGGTACTTGAAGACATACTTGCCGTAGAGGGTCTCGCGGTTGCGGGTGACCGAGTACATACGGTTGAGGTTGACGCCCGAACCGACGACGGCGAACGGATCGCGCGTGAAGTAGAGGTTGGGCATGGGGTCGATAATGAGGTCAGACTCCTTCTCGGAGTTGACAAGGCTGTCGAGGGTCGTGGACGCGCTGAGCGGCATATCGATCTCGGCCTTGGTGATACCGGCCATGGTCTTCTTGGCAAACTCGAGGTTGTCGGTGATCGAATCGAGCTTCTCGCGCACGACGGCGGGCATCAGCTGGCCGCGGATACCGGCCTCGGCAAGATATTGATCGGTAAACTCGGCACGGGCGCCGGGAACCTGGTCGAAGACCTCCGCCACAAGGTTCTCGAGATACAGGACCTCGACACCCTGATCTCGCAGAATCTGGGCAAACGTGTCGTGCTCCTGCTGGGCGACCTCGAGGAACGGAACGTCATCGAACAGAAGACGCTCGAGCTCATCGGGGGGAAGGTTGAGGAGCTCCTCACCGGGACGGTGGAGCATGACCTTCTTGAGCCTTCCGATTTCAGAAGGAACGTGCAGACCTTTCGTCATGGCCTCCTACCTTTCTGTCGGGATCGGTTTTCGATCCGTCTGTTAGCACCCCTCCGTGTGGGGTGTTGCTTGCTGACGTCTTATTTATATCCAAATTAAACCGATGCTTCCAGCACACCGCCGAACGGTTATCAAACGCCTGCGAACGGTATAAATCAGATATTCACGCAGTGCACACTTTTTCAAATTAAAGTGCTTTTACGTGCGGTAATAATATTTTCAAGACGTCTTGTATTGCAACTAATCCTCAATAAACTTGGTAATTCATGCATAAATACCGTGCTTCTATGTATAATTTGACCTCATTGGACCAGCGCTCAACCATTTTTGAAAATATTCAGAAACCTCTTCTCCCTATTCATCCATACGCAATCGATAGGCTTATGGAGCTACCGTTTACCTACCGATTGCGACCGTTTACCGCCCGCTTAGTATAAAGCGGCGCCCTCTGCGCTTCCCGCACAGGTAAGCAGTGCGTAAAGAACGACCATTTGCCGAACAAATGCATTGATGTCCGCTTAAATGGAGACAATAGATAAAGCGCGGCGCGGCATCGGGCCCGCCGTCGCGAGAGGATAGGGACAAGATGTCAAGTAAGCCAAGCAAGAAGCAGCAGGCACCAGACAAACGCAAAATGCATGATTTCTCGTATACGCAGAACCGCGAGCTCAGCTGGCTGCGCTTCGACAACCGGGTTCTCGACGAGGCTTTCGATACGACCGTTCCGCTGTTCGAACGGCTCAAGTTCGTCTCGATCTTCGAATCCAACCTTGACGAATTTCTGATGGTGCGCATCGGCGGGCTTTCGGACCTCGCTGAGCTCAAAAAGCAGCCCATCGACAACAAGAGCAATATGACCGCCGCACAGCAGGTCGATGCCGTCATGGCAGAGATCCCCGGCATGATCGATCGCTGGGGATCGATTTTCCACAGCATCGAGGCCGAGCTTGAAGGCGCTGGCGTGCATCGCGCCCGGGCCGGGGCCCTCACGCCCGAAGAGCGCACCTTTGTCGACCGGTATTTCCAGGCCTACGTCTCCCCCGTCATCTCGCCGCTCGTCATCGATCCGCGCCATCCCTTCCCCAACCTGCGCAACGGCGCCCTCTACCTGGCTTGCGCGCTTGAGGGCGACACCGACGAGGAAAGCCTCCTGGGCCTCATCGAGGTTCCACCCTCGATGAGCCGCGTGGTCGAGATCCCCAGCGCCGAGGGCAAACTCTCCTATATCCTGCTCGAGGACGTTATCCTGTCATGCCTCGACACGTGCTTTGGATCCTATCGCCCGCTCGATCGCGCGCTCATCCGCGTGACGCGCAATGCCGACATCGACCCCGATGGCGAGGGCGTGGAAGAGGAGGAGGACTACCGCCAGCACATGAAGCGCATCCTCAAGAAGCGTCTGCGCCTGCAGCCGGTCGTGCTTGCGGTCTCCGGAGAGCTGCAGAAGGGCACGCTCAAGACGATCCGTCGCGCGCTCGAGCTGCCACGCCGCTCCGTCATCAGCTGCACCACGCCCCTCGATCTGGGCTATGTCTTTAGCCTGGAGGGTAAGTTGCCCGAGCACGTGCGCCCTAAGATCCTGTTCAGCCCGTTCAAACCACAGCCCAACCCCACCATCGACCTGTCGCGCTCCATTCGCGAGCAGGTGCTCGAGCACGACAAGCTGCTGTTCTACCCCTACGAATCGATGAGCCCTTTTTTGGACCTGGTGCATGAGGCGGCCTTTGACCCGATGTGCATCTCTTTGCGCATCACGCTCTACCGCGTGGCCAAACAGAGCCGCTTGTGCGAATCGCTGATCGACGCTGCCGAGAACGGCAAAGAGGTCACGGTGCTCATGGAGCTCCGCGCCCGCTTTGACGAACAGAACAACATCGAGTGGGCCGAGCGTCTGGAAGAGGCGGGCTGCACCGTCATCTATGGCTCCGAGGGCTTCAAGTGCCACTCCAAGATCTGCCAGCTCACCTATCGCGAGGGCATGGCGCTGACGAGACTCACGCTCTTGGGTACGGGCAACTTCAACGAGAAGACGGCCAAACTGTACAGCGACTTCATGCTCATGACGGCCAATCCCGGAATCGGCGAGGACGCCAACATCTTCTTTAGGAACCTGTCATTGGGCAACCTGCGCGGCGACTACCGTTTCTTGGGCGTGGCGCCCACGGGCCTCAAGCCGCTCATCATGCGTGGCCTGGACCGCGAGATCAAACGGGCGCTTGCCGGCGAGCCGGCACGCGTGTTCTTCAAGCTCAACTCGCTCACCGATCGCGAGGTCATCGACAAGATCGCCGAGGCATCGTGCGCCGGCGTGCGCGTCGACATGATCATCCGCGGCATCTCGTGCCTCAAACCCGGTGTCGCCGGCAAGACCGAGAACGTGCACGTGCGATCCATCGTGGGACGTTTTTTGGAGCACGCGCGCGTCTACGCGTTTGGCGTGGACTCCGACATGGTCTATCTGTCGTCGGCCGACATGATGACCCGCAATACCGAGCATCGCGTCGAGATCGCCTTCCCGGTACTCGACCCCACCTGTCGCGCGCTCGTACGCGAATACATGGATGCGCAGCTGCGCGACAATGTCAAGGCGCGCGAGCTCTCCAGCGATGGCACCTGGGCCGCGATTCCACGCGAACCGGGCGAGGAGGCCTTCAACTCGCAGGAGTTCTTGCTGGCCCGCGCCTATCAGCAGGCCGAAAACGCCGACGTGCTGGCCAAACGCAAGGCAAAGCACCCCAGGCCGGAGCCTGTGCCGGAGCCCGCGCCTCGCCCGTCCGCAAAACCGGAGCCCGCGCCGAAGGTGACGGATACGCCGAAAGCGCAGGAGGTCAAGGTCGAGGCGACCGTCATCGAGCCGGAGCCCGAACCCCAGGGCACGCCCGAGCAGGCACCCGGCTCCCCGGCTAAGACGCAGACCTCGGAAGCCAAGAAGGGCAAGGCCAAAGCTCGCCCCGAGACGAAGCGCAATCCTCGGGCCATCGAGCGCCACCGACCCGGACGGCTGCGCATGGGCTTGGGGCTTATCGGCCTGGGCATCAAGACGCTTGTGACGGGCAAGACCAAATAGCGCTCCCAGCACGTCGCTTTCAACGCGTTGCCCCTGCTCGCCTGCTACCATAGGTACGTTAAACGTAATGAGGGGCAGGCGAGCATTTTGAAACTCACCATCGAATCGATGACCTATGGCGCCGACGGCTTGGCGCACGCCGAGGACGGCAAGGCGATCTTTGTACAGGGAGGCTTGATCGGCGATGTCGTTGATGCCGAGGTGGTCTCGGATGGCAAATCGTTCTCACGCGCTCGCGTGACAAAGGTTCTAGAACCCAGTCCGCATCGTGTTCAACCGCCCTGCCCCTTTGTAGGTGTCTGCGGCGGATGCAGCTGGGGCGCCCTCTCATATGATGCCCAGCTCGCCGCTAAGGAAAGTAATCTGCGCTCGGCGCTAATGCGCATCGGCAAGTTTTCTGCCGAAGAGCTCGAAACGCTGATGGCGCGCATCCATGTCGCGAAGAACGACTGGGGTTATCGCAACAAAGTGGAGCTTCAACCCGCCGTCGTCAACGGCCGTAACCGCCTGTGCATGCACGGCGTCGACCCCGATCGCTTTGTGGCCATCGATGCCTGCCCCCTCTTCGACAAGCAGTTTCCCCGTGTCATCAAATCCGTGGTGGGCGCCCTCAATTTTTTGAACGGCGGTCACGACCAGCTGGGGCTGGAGCGGGTGGGGATTCGCGCCTCGCGACGCACCAACGCCCTTGAGGTGGCGCTCTGGACGCCCACGGGCGCGTTTCCCCGGGCCCGCGTAGCCCAGATACTCGAAGATGCGGTTCACCCCACGAGCGTCGTCCGCGTCATGAGCAAGGGAGAGAAGGCGGCCCGCCGTGTCTCGAAAGTCGAGGTGCTCGCCGGCGAGGGCTCTTGGACCGAAAACATCGCCGGCGGCGAAATGCGCCTTTCGGCCCCGTCGTTTTTCCAGGTCAATACCAAGGCCGCCGAGATCCTGATCGATCTTGCCTTAGACGCGCTCGACCCGCAGCCCGGCGAGCTCGCCATCGACCTGTACTGCGGAGCCGGCACCTTCACCCTGCCGCTCGCCCGTCGCGCCGACTACGTGGCGGCCGTCGAGGCCTACGGTCCCGCCGTACGCGACCTGCGCCGCAACCTCGAGATCAACAAACTCGACAACGTCGACGTCATCGGCGGCGACGCCGTGCGCGAGTTCCCTGACGAGGATGCTGACGTGCTGCTCGTCGACCCGCCTCGGGCAGGACTCGCGCCCGAGGCCATCGACCTGATCGCGGGGACGAGCGCACGCGATGTTGCCTATGTGAGCTGCGACCCCGCCACCCTCGCCCGCGACCTCAAGCGTTTTCGCGATGAGGGGACCTTCGAGCCGGTGCGTATCACTCCGGTCGACCTGTTCCCGCAAACCTTCCATTGCGAGACCGTCGTGCACCTCAAGCGCCTCCGTTCTCGCGGACCCCTTGCCTAGAAATGTCGCGCACCCGCCGATCCGCGGGCTCCACCCGTGCAGCAGCGGGTATATAGAACCTCAACCGCACTCCGACGAAAGGAACCGCCATGCCCAGCGTTGCCGTCCTTGTTGCCGATGGCTTTGAAACCATCGAATGTCTCACCACCGTCGACGTCATGCGTCGCGGCGGCGTTCGCGCCACCTTGGTGTCGATCATGCCCACCCGCGAGGTCGTGAGCTCGCTTCAGATCCCCATCACCTGCGACGCGCTGCTCGCCGACATCGACTTCAACGAATACGACTGCATCGTCCTGCCCGGTGGTCTGCCCGGCGCCACCAACCTGCGCGCCGATCAGCGCGTCTGCGCCCTGGTCGAAGAGTTCACCGCCACCAAGCTCGTCGGCGCCATCTGCGCCGCGCCCTTTATTCTCGGCGAGCTCGATCTGCTCGAGGGACGTCGCGCAACGTGCTTCCCCGGCTTTGAGAAAAGCTTCCCGGCCGGCACCTACACCGGCGACAAGGTGACCGTCGACGGCAACATCATCACCGCAAGCGGCATGGCTCAATCGCTGCCCTTTGCGCTCGAGATCCTCAAGGCCCTTGCCGGCGACAAGGCCATCGAAAAGGTCGCGGGAGGCATCCAGCTGTGATCCTCGCCTCCCAATCGCCCCGTCGCATCGAGCTCATGCGCGAGGCCGGGTATGATTGCCGCATCGTACCGGCCGATATCGACGAGACGCCACATGCAGATGAGTCTCCGCTCGTCCTTGTCGAGCGTCTCGCACGGTCCAAGGCGGCCGCCGTTGCCAACCAGGCGCAACCCGCAGAGATCGTCGTGGCGGCAGACACCATCGTCACGCATGATGGCGAGATCTTGGGAAAGCCCCGCGATGCGCACGATGCCATGCGCATGCTGCGCGATCTTTCGGGCAAGACACATCAGGTGGCAACCGGCGTCGCCATCATCCAAGCCGCCGATCCCGCCCTATACCAGGCGGCTCAGAGCGAGTCGTTTACCGTTGTGACCGACGTGACCTTCTATGATCTCACCGACGAGCAGATCGAGGCGTATGTCGCCAGCGGCGAGCCGCTCGACAAAGCGGGCGCCTACGGCATCCAGGGGACCGGCGGCCGCATGCTCGTCAAGAAAATCAACGGCGACTTCTATAATGTGGTCGGATTGCCGATCGCCGAGCTCGCACGAAAGCTCAAGGCATATCGCTAGCCATCAACCGCCACCTTGCCCGGCCCCGCAACAGTGGAGCCGGGCTTTTTGATCAAACCCAAAAGGAACAGTATGAACACTTCATCCCTCAAGCATATCAACGTGTCGGACATCGCCGGCTTTAGCGTCGGTCACGCGACCAATGAGCAGGCAGGAACCGGCTGCACCGTCATCGTGGCGCCCCAGGGCGCAACCGGCGGCGTCGACGTCCGCGGCGGTGCCCCCGCCTCGCGCGAAACCGACCTGCTGCGTCCCGAGAACACCGTCGATGTCGTCCATGCCGTCTGTCTCTCGGGCGGATCCGCTTTTGGCCTCGAGGCAGCTTCGGGTGTGGCCCGCGAGCTCGAGAGCCGCAACATCGGCCTGCCCGTCGGCCCCACACAGGTGCCGATCGTATGCTCGAGCTGCATCTTCGATCTTGCCTATGCCGATGCCACCGTGCGTCCCGGCATCGCCGAGGGCGTCGCCGCCACATGCGACGCACTCGACAACGGCGGCCACGCGAATGCACAGGGCAACATCGGGGCCGGCACGGGTGCCACGGTGGGCAAGCTCATGGGCCCCGACCATGCGATGCAGGGCGGCCTGGGTGCCCAGGCGCTGGCACTGGGCGCGTTGCAGATGGGCGCCCTGGTGTCGGTCAACGCTTGTGGCAACGTCATCGACCCCGCCACGGGATCATGGGTAGCTGGCATGCGCGCCACCGCACAGGGCAACGATATCGTCTCGATGGAAGAGGCCGCCTTCGCGGCCGCCGATACCCTCGAGATGCCGCTCGATCGCACCAACACCACCATCAGCTGCCTCATCACCAACGCCAAGCTCACAAAGGCCCAGTGCACCAAGCTGGCCCAAATGGCCGCCGATGCCTACGCCCACGTCATTCGCCCCACACATACCACCAACGACGGCGACACCATCTACGTGCTCGCCTCAGGCCAGATCGAGACGCCCCTTCCCATGGATCTTCTTGGGATGCTCGCCGTTCGCGTGCTCGAGAGCGCCATCGTCGAGGGCTGTCGCTCGGCCACGAGCGCCCACGGCGTTCCCGGTGCCGCGAGCCTCGCCCATTAGACAAGCTCTATCCCCCACCCCATCTCGAAAGACCGTCATGACCAAAGACAACCCACCGTCCACACAGCCCGGCATCGGACTCATGGGCCTTATCGCACTTGTCATCAGCTCTTCTATCGGATCGGGCGTTTTCGCCCTTTCGAGCGACGTGGCAAAAGCCGCATCGCCGGGACCCGCGCTTATCGCGTGGGCGATCGTCGGCATCGGCTTCATGGCCCTGGCCAACACCTTCGGTCGCCTATCGCTCGAACGTCCCGATCTCAACGGTCTGATCGACTACGCCCGCGAAGGATTCGGACGCTTTGCCGGCTTTATCTCGGGATGGGGTTATTGGCTTTCGATCTGGATCGGCGCCGTGGCCTTTGGCGTGATGTTCATCACCGCCCTCAGCTTCTTTATCCCCGCGTTGCAGGGACCGTTGGGCATACCGGGCGTCGTCATCATATCGATTATCAACTGGTTTCTCATCGCCCTGGTCAACCACGGTGTCGAAGAGGCATCTATCGTCAACGCCATCGTCATGGTCTGCAAGCTCGTGCCGATTTTCGTCTTTATCGTCGCCATGCTTTTCGTCTTTGATGGACGCGTCTTTACCGAGGATTTTTGGGGTACGCTCCATAACAATATCGCCGGGTCCGGTGCGGTGGGCACCGGCTCGGTCCCAGCCCAGATTTCCAACTGCCTCATGGTCATGATGTGGGTCTTTGTGGGCATGGAGGGGGCGACGGTGCTGGGACATCGCGCCCGCGATCGTCGAGACGTATCTCGTGCCACCGTCTTGGGCGCCACGGCACTCGTGGTGATCTACGTTGCCGCGTCGATCCTGCCCTACGGCTTTTTGCCGCGCGAGGAGATCGCCCTGATCGGCGCGCCCTCGATGCCCCTTATCTTCTCGCTGGTCGCCGGGGACGTCGGCGGGGCGTTCATCACGGCGGGCCTGCTTGTTTCCATTTTGGGAGCATGGCTCTCCTACACCATGCTGGCATCGGAAGCCATGCTCGAGATGGCGCAGATGGAGCTGCTCCCCCGCAGCTTTGCCCAGCTCAACGTTAACGGTGCCCCCACGCTCAGCCTGATCGCGACCGGCGCTATGACGCAGCTGCTCGCCATCCTGGTGATGTTCTCGAGCGAGGCCTACCAGTTTGCCTATTCGCTCTGCACGGCATCGATCGTGGTCTCGTGGACCCTCGCCGCGGCGTATATGGCGCGCTACGCACACCGCAACCATGCCCGTCCGGGCATGCGTAGGGCGCAGGTCATCGCCGCGATCGCCTGTGTGTTCCTGCTGGTCGCAATCGCCGTATCGGGGTTGCATCTTCTGGCGCTTTGCTGCGTGGCCTATGTGCCGGGCATCTATTTCTATGTGCGCGCCCGTCGCCAATATGGAGATCAGACCCCGCTGAATCGCAAAGAAAAAGCCGCAGCGGCCGTCATCGTGATCGCGGCTGCTGCGGCTCTGGTGCTCCTTGCCCTGGGTTTGATTTCGATCTAGCGCATCGCCCCGATCGAAACACGGGTTAGTTGAACTTGAAGATCTTCGACGCCAAGCGGTACAGGCCGATCGTGGTCTTCTCGCCGGCACGGCTCGGAAGATTGGTGAAGAGACCCATCACGCCAAAGCGGGCATGCTTATACATACGGGCATCGTAGTCCTTCAGATCGCTCCACAAGGCCTGCAGGCGCTCCTCCGCACCCTCCTCGTCGGACAACTTGGTGAAGACCGAACAGATGGCCATCATCATGGTGAAGTAGCCCATCATGTAGTTGCGCAGGCGGGTCGATTCGATATCCTCATACAGATGGAACGCGTCCATCATGATGCGCGTCACACGAAACTGCTGGTCCAAACGCTTGACCATCGTGGCTTCGTTGACACTCTGCCCCTCTCGCCCGATAAAGTAACGGTACAGGTCGATGTCGGCATAGTACATGGTCTTGCAATGCGGCAAGGGCACGTAGGCGTAGATGTTGTCGACATAGAACGTGTGCGGCGGCATGGGAAGGTTCGCCTCGCGCAGCAGATCCGTGCGATAGCATAGGCTGTGCATGAGCAGGTTCTGATCAGGGCGGAAGCGACCGATCTCGTCCCATCCAAAGATGCGCTTGCGCGGCAGAGCCGTTTTGTAACCGATCTCCTGATGGGTTCCCTCGAAGACCTTCTCGTACACGTAGTTCGAGATAAACAGATCGACACGCTGCTCGCGCTCTTCGAAACCGCGCAGCACGGACAGCATGGTCGACAGGGCCTCGCCATCGAGCCAGTCATCGGAATCGACAACCTTGTAATACGTGCCCTGAGCCTCGCGAAGACCCGACAGCACGGCGATGCCGTGACCGCCGTTTTGCTGATGCACGGCACGGATGATGCCCGGATAACGGGCCTCCCATTCATCGGCCTTGACCGGGGTCTCGTCATGGCTGCCGTCGTCGACGATGATGATCTCGACATCGGTGGCATAATCGCTCCCCTCCAGGATGGAGGTGATGCAATGGTCCATGTCCTTGGCGGCGTTATAGGACGGAATACCGAACGTTATGACTTTATGCATGGCAGGCAATAATCTCATCCGAGAGGTCGAGGGCGGAGTTGGTCACGGCGTCCATGTCGTAGTAGCGATACTCGGCAAGACGGCCCACCGGATGGAAGTTAGTGAGGTTTTGCACGCGCTCCAGATAGCGCTCGTACAGATCGCGGTTCTCGGGATCGAGAATCGCATAGTACGGCGTCTCGCCGGAGCCGGGCGTATAGGCCTTGGAGTATTCCTTCATGATGGTGGTCTTGCCGGGCAGCACCTGACCGGTCATGTTCTTGAACTCGGTGATGCGCGTGAAGTCCTCGCTCGTGGTGTAGTTGACGGTACCCACCGGTTGGAACTGATCCTGGTCAAGGGTCTCGAACTTCATGTCGAGCGTGCGGTACGGCAGCGCGCCAAGATCAAGGTCGAACAGCTCATCGAGCGGGCCGGTGTAGACGATCTCGCCACCGTAGACCTTACCGTCGATTTTGACCGTGGTCTCATCGATCTCGAAGATATCGCGGGCATCGACATCGCAGAACACGTCGATGAGGTCGTGATCGAGCATACGCTCGAACAGCGCGGTGTAGCCGTCGGCCGGCATGCCCTGGAACGGCGCCTGTGGGAAGTAGCGGTCGTCATCACCGATAAAGACGGGGACGCGGCCCGTGATCGAGGGATCGATCTGATCGGGTGTCTGACCCCACTGCTTCATCGTGTAGTGCAAAAAGACGTTTTCGTAGACGTAATCGGCAACCTCGGCAAGATCGGGGTCGTTCTTCTTGCGCAGCTCCATGATGGGCACCTTGACGTCGTGCCCGAAGGTGTCGACGAGCTTCTGATAGAGCTGCTCGCCACGCTCCTCGCCAAACGCAAGCAAAAGGCTGCGATGGTTGAACGGCACCGGCATGAGCGTACCGTGAATGTTGGCGAGCACTTTATGCTGGTAATCGGTCCACTTGGTAAAGCGCGACAAGAAGTTATGCACGCGCTCGTTAAAGGTATGGTAGATATGCGGGCCGTACTCATGGATCAGGATGCCGGCCTCGTCTTTGCAGTCATAGGCGTTGCCCGCGATGTGGGGGCGACGCTCGAGCACGGCGACGCGGTAGCCGATGGTCTCGGCGAGACGACGGGCGCACACAGCGCCGGCATAGCCCGCACCGACGACGATCATGTCGTAGGCGCCTGCATTAAACCCTTCGGGTAGACCAGAGGTAATCTGCATCGATACTCCTTGCTCAAAAGCCCATATGCACATCTAGCTGGGCTTTTATTAAACCGTGGCGACGAGCCATATTTATCAGAGCGATTATAGCGCTAATGCGTCCTATAATGACTTTGCCACACAAGGAAAGCTCAAGCACCGCGGCTCACAACTTTGCAAGATAGACCCGCCACCAGCGGGTTTATTTCAGTGGGCACCCACGGACCTGGAGCTTAGAGAAACGCTTGTAAGGAGAAACATGAGCGATTTCCTCAACCGTATGAAGTCCGCCGCCAAGGCCGACCTCAAGACCATCGTCCTTCCCGAGGGCGAGGACCCGCGCACCATCGAGGCCGCCAAGAAGATCAT
>ERZ808246.97-NODE-97-length-72313-cov-19.631017_pt1 | contig 72313 bp, 52 predicted proteins | sample MGYA00521083_ERZ808246 | MGnify/ENA primary metagenome ERZ808246 (study PRJEB31516, sample SAMN03275577) | gut metagenome | biome: mammalia-associated habitat; material: feces | host: Papio cynocephalus | place: Kenya | collected 2012-07-07 ... | reverse complement strand
GTACAACATTCAATCTTTTTCTACCTCTCCGTGTCTACTTTTTCGAGAGCAGCACATAAAGCAGGTTTTACTTGATGTCCTTAAGTGCATGGGATTTAACAAAGCCGTTCTTGTTGACTTGGCTGCACTCTTGGGCGACAAAATGGGGATAAAACGCTGCCTGACGGTGCCATCTGCACTCTTCGGCAGCGAAAAAGGCCTAAAGTGCCGCCGGACAGTGCGGATGAGAGCAAGTGATGAAGATGAAGCAATATTGAGCCATTTGCCTTTTTTCCGCTGTCATCAGACACGTTAGACCGCTCTACCACCACACAATAATCGCGACAAGAAACGAGACAAACTGTCCCGGACAGTTCGGCGCTTCGACAGGCTCAGCGACCGGAAGAGTCCGGGACGATAGGATAGATATTCAGAAATATATTACTTGCTCAGCTCGGCAGCGTGCGAGAGGAGGTATTCCTCGGCCTCAACGTTCCAGAGGCCGCCCCGGGCTTTGCAGAGGCGGTCAAGTTCGGCATAGACAGGGTTGGTCTTGCCTTTCTCCTCGAAATCGGTGATGGCGGTCAGAGGCATCTCCACGTGGGTGTAGATGAGTTTCTTGCCACCTTTGATCGACGGGAGGTTCAGCGTGGTCTCAGGGACAACGTTGAGGCCTCCGATGTGTGTCACAAGACCGGCCGGGTCAAGACCCTCGCCCATCATCTTTAGGGCTTCCTTCATGTCCTCGGTGTTGCCGCCGCTGGTGCCTACCACATGGGTTGAGGCGTAGTGGACGTTGTAGAAATTGAACGGAGCCTTGAAATCGGAGCGGCCGGGGCCTGAGAAGAAATTCAGGCAACCATCCTGACCGAGGATGTCGTCCCCTTGCTCCACGACAGCGGGAACCGGTGCCATCACGATGACCTCATCGTAGCCGGTGCCACCGGAAATCTCCTTCAAAGTCTCTACCGGATTCTCCACCGCACCTGTGTTCACATAGCGGAGGTCAATCCCACGCAAGGCGGCGAACTCCTTGGTGTAGAGCTCCGCGGCACGGTCAAGGCGAGCCTGATCAATGTCTGTCACCACAAAAAGGGACGGTCTTCTGTCCTCACGGCGAAGCACATAATTAATCATCGCAAGTCCCATCGGACCGACACCGGCCAGAAGAGCCATCTTGCCTCCGTCCTTGATCTCCATCTGGTGAACGTACGATCCAGCATGGGTGTGGTAGCAGGCGTGCATGGCTCCGATCACGCAGGACAGAGGCTCGCTCAGCGACGCGGGATAGAATCCAGGTCCCTTGTAAGGCAGGAGACAGCCCTGCTCCATCACCTCGGAAGGGATGATGATGTAGGTCGCGTCCCCACCGATGTAGCGATAGGAATATCCCGGAGCGGACAAGAGCCCTACAGGGCCGTCCTCGTAGTTGAGGGCGGGCTGGATGGAGAACTTGTCACCCGGCTTGAACTGATCCTTCCACTTGGCACCGACCTCGATGATCTCTCCGGCGAACTCATGGCCGATGATCGTTGGATTATCAGCGATGTCACCCGGAACTCTCTTGTGGTCAAAACCTTGATGGGAAGACTTGTAGGAAGACATGCAAAGGCTGTCGCTGACAACCTTTGCAAGGATTTCGTCATCCTTCATCTCGGGGAGCTCAAACTCCTCGAGACGAAGGTCTTCCTTACCATATAAACGAACGGCTTTAGTATACATAGCGAATATTCATTACCTTGAATAACCATTATACGGCTGCGAGGCTCAATACTTCCCCTTCACGTTACCCTACCCCTAAATCCCCTTCCTCGGGAAGGGGACTTGCCTTCGCCATAAATGGCTCAAAAGCGATTACACTCCTTTCTTAGCACGGATGATCTGCTCTGCCGTGGTCTGGTTGCTGACCGGAACATAGTCCTTCAGTGGGACGATCTTCTCGTTGATGGCATCCAGGAACCATGACGGCTGAGGGAAGAACGCCTCCTCAAGCTCATGGCAAGGGGTGATCCAGTTGCGGGAACCGAGCACGACAGGAGCGGCGTCGAGGTCGTCGAACGCCATCTCGGTGATGTTGGCGGCGATGTCATTGAGGTAAGAGCCACGCGCACAGGCGTCACCGGCGATGACGATGCGGCCGGTCTTCTTAACGGACTCAAGCACCTTGTCGTAGTTGAACGGAACAAGGGAGCGGGCATCGATGACCTCCGCCTCCATTCCATATTTCTCCTTCAGGATGTCGGCGGCCTCAAGAGCACGGTACAAAGTGGCGCCGATAGTAAGGAAAGTGATATCCTTTCCGGTCCTCTTGACATCCGGCTCACCGATCGGAATCTCATAATATTCCTCAGGCACGCCACCTTCGTGGAACATCTCACCCTTGTCGTAAATCCTCTGACTTTCAAAGAATATGACAGGGTCTGTGCCTTGGAGCGCGGCGTTCATCAAACCCTTCGCGTCATACGGAGTGACAGGGAAGCAGACCTTGAGTCCAGGAATATGGCAGCACAGCGAGGTCCAGTCCTGCGAGTGCTGGGCTCCGTACTTAGAGCCGACAGACACACGAACAACAACCGGCATCTTCAGAATGTTGCCGGACATGGCCTGCCACTTAGGTAGCTGATTGAATATCTCGTCTCCGCAGCAGCCAAGGAAGTCGCAGTACATGATCTCAGGGATCACACGGCCTCCGCACATGGCGTAGCCGATGGCTGTACCGATAATCGCGGCCTCGGCGATCGGAGAGTTGAACAGACGGTGATATGGCAGAGCCTCGGTCAGTCCTCTGTAGACAGCGAAAGCGCCGCCCCACTCACGGTTCTCCTCACCGTAAGCGACCAAAGAGGCATCCTTGTAGAAACGATCGGCCACAGCCTCGAATATTCCGTCCCTGATGTTGTAGGTCTTCATCTTGCTGGCAGGCTTGCCGTCCTTGTCGAGGTAGAACCTGGACTTGCCGGCGATCTGCTTCACACGAGGATTCTCCTCCAAAGGCATATTCACGTCAGGCTTCGCGTCGCTGAGGGAATCGATGCTCTGGTTGGAGAACATCATGTCGCCCAAAAGCTCGCTCTCCTTCACGAGATCCATTCTCGGAGAGAGCTCCGTGTCGATGGCAAGTTTATAGCACTCGAATATGTTGGCGTCAACCTCCTTGCGGATAGCGTCAAGGGCGGCCTGATCAGCCACACCTGCATCCTTCAGTTTCTCACCGAAGGCTACGATGCAGTCTTCCTTCTCCCAAGCCTCGATCTCCTCCTTTGTACGGTAGGAAGACTGGTCGCTCGGCGAGTGGCCACTGTAACGGTAGGTGACAACATCCAGAAGCGCTGGGCCCTTCTTCTCAAGCAGATAGGCCTTCTTGCGGTTGAAAGCGTCGATGACGGCGAGCGGATTGTAACCGTCCACCCTTTCAGCATCCATGGCATCGGCCTTGAATCCGGCTCCAAGACGTGCTGGGAACACATAACCCATCGTCTCGCCCTTTGTCTGGCCACCCATAGCGTACTGGTTGTCCATCACGTTGAAGAGAACCGGCAGTCCGCCCTTCATGTCACCTTCCCAAAGAGTGTTGAACTGATCCATCGAGGCGAATGTCATGCCCTCAAGAACAGGTCCGCGGGCCATCGCCCCGTCACCGAGGTTGGCGACAACAATGCCCTTCTTGCGGTTAACTTTCTTGTACAGAGCGGCTCCCACGGCGATCGAGCCGGAACCGCCCACGATGGCGTTGTTCGGGTATATTCCGAAAGGGGTGAAGAACGTGTGCATCGATCCGCCGAGACCCTTGTTGAAACCGGTCGTGCGGGCGAAGATCTCGGCCATCGCTCCGTAGAGCAGGAAACGGATTCCGAGTTCCTTGACATCCTTCCCTTCGTAAGCCTTCTTGGCCACGTTCAGGGTGGCTCCGCCCCAGAACTCCTCCATGACCTTCTTCAGTTCAGCCTCCGGAAGGATCTGAATCGAACGCAGTCCCTTGGCGAGGATCTCACCGTGAGAACGGTGCGAGCCGAAGGTGAAGTCATCTGTGTCAAGGCAGTAGGCCATACCGACAGCGGCGGCCTCCTGACCGGCCGACAGGTGGGCAGGCCCAGGGTTATTGTAAGCGACACCGTTGTAGCCACCGGTGGTCTTGACCAGATTGAGCATGGTCTCGAACTCACGGATGTAAGACATGTCGCGGTAGATGCGGAGCAGATCCTCCTTTGTGAAGTTGCCTTCCTTAAGTTCCTCCTTGACGGTCTTGTTGTACGTCATCACAGGAATCTTCGGAAGCTCAAGCTCGTGATCCTTCGGACGCAAGGTCTCGTTAGGATCGATGTATAGCGCTTTTGGCATATAGTATATTATTAATTGATTATTATTTCAGTGCGAACGCAGTCTCTTTTATGATTTCGGAAACTGTAGGATGCGGGAACACGACCTCCTTGAGCTGCTCAAGGGTCATCTCAGACTCGATGGCGATGCATGCGCTGTGGATGATCTCGGAGCAAGGGTTGCCAAGCATGTGCACGCCAAGCACCTCGTGGTACTTCTTGCCGACGATGATCTTGCATATTCCCTCGCCTCCCTCATTCTCGGCGACGAAGCGACCGGCATAGGCCATAGGGAGCTTTACGACCGAATATTCCTTCCCGGAAGCCTTGGCCTGCTCTTCGGTGAGCCCGACTCCGGCGACCTCTGGGTTGGTGTAGACGATTCCAGGGATGGCGTCATAACGCATGTGGTCTTCCTTTCCAAGAATATTGTTGACCGCGACCTCACCCTCTCGGCTCGCGGTGTGGGCAAGCATCGAGAAGCCGGTGACATCACCAGCGGCGTAGACTCCGGGGATATTCGTGCGCATCTTGCTGTCCACCTTGATTCCGCAAGGCTTCCCGCCACGGTTCAGAAGCATCTCCACGCCGAGGTTCTCAAGGCCGAAGCCGCTGATGTTGGCGCGGCGACCCACAGACACGAGGATCTTGTCCCCGCTGACCCTCTGGGTATTGCCCTCAGGATCCTCATAGACAACGGTGTTGCCCTCGATGCCGGTGACTTTGCACTTGAGACAGAAATTCACGCCACGTTTCGCATAGATCTTCTGGAGCATTGCGCTGATCTCATCGTCAAGAGGCCCGAGAATCTTCGGAAGCATCTCGACCACAGTCACTTTCGTGCCGAGAGTGCTGTAGAAAGCGGCGAATTCCATTCCGATGACACCGCCGCCTATGACAACGAGCTCGGCAGGGCGTTCCTTCAAAGCGAGGATCTCACGGTTTGTGACGATCACGTCTCCAGCATCCTTAAGCCCAGGGAACGGAGGCACCGCAGCCTCTGAGCCTGTGCAGATGAGGATGTTGCGGGCCACGTAAGCCTGGTCGGCGGCAGTGATCTTGATCCCTTCCGCATCACGGCCCTGGATCATGGCCTCAGCGGCCACGACCTCGACATTGTTGGACTTCATCGCCAGCTTCACTCCTCCGACGAGTTTCTTAACGACCTTGTCCTTGCGGGCCACAATCTTGGAAAAGTCGAACGTAGGCTCCTTGACATAGACACCGTAGTGATCCCCGGTGAGTGCATAGTTATAAACCTTGGCGCTGTAAAGAAGCGTCTTGGTCGGAATGCAGCCTTCGTTGAGGCAGACACCTCCAAGGGATTTTCTTTCAAAAAGGACAACCTTCAGGCCGGCGGCACCGGCTCTTTCAGCGGCCACATATCCACCAGGACCACCGCCTATTACCGCTAAATCGTACATATTCATAATTCAACTTTCGCAAATAGGCAATTACTTGCTGTAAAAATACATTATCTCACGTTCGAAGGTGATTGCCCACCATCATCTATTACGTTACCCTCTCCCTAAATCCCTCCCCTCGGGGGAGGGACTTGCTTTCACTGCAAGCAGTGAAGAACAGGAGTGTTTCGCGAATGCGAAACTTTAGTCTATAAATATTTAAAATTCAACTTCAAGATTCTCGATCTCCGTGGCGACCTGCTTAAGGAAACGAGTAGCCTCACCACCGTCAAGAGCCCTGTGGTCGTAGGTCAGGGACAGGCCGAGATAAGGGACGAAGGCATATACTCCGGCACCCAGATCCTTCGGACGAGGAACGATCGTGCCGACTCCGAGAATCGCACTCTGAGGCACGTTGATGACTGGCGTGAACCACTCAACCCCGAAGCCTCCGAGGTTGGAGACAGTGAAAGAAGCGCCTTCGGCCGAGAGCAGGTCAGGGTTGATCGAACCCTTCTTGCAGTCCTCGGCCACCTTCTTGAGAGCCTTGCTCAAGCCTATGATATTCAAGTCCTCGGCATGCTTGACGCAAGGCACCATCAGTCCGCGCTCGGTGTCGACGGCGCAGCCAAGGTTGACGACATTGAATATCCTCATGGCGTCCCCGAGGCAGTGTGAGTTGACCTTCGGGAATTTCTTCAGAGCCTTGATGACAGCGCAGCACACAAAGTCGTTGATCGTGATGTTGGCGTCGATCCTTCCTTCCTCAAGGGCTTTCTTCGCCTTCTTGCGGAGGGCCTGGATGCGGCGGGCATCAGCTCCGAGCATGTGGGTGAGCTGGGCCGTGTTCTGGAGAGAGTTGTACATCGACTTGGCGATGAGCTTGCGCATGTTGGACATCTTCTCGACCTTGAACTCCTCACCTTCCCCGGCAAGATTCTCGGTGTGGGTTGGTTTCCAGACCTTGAGGTCGGAGCCCTTGACCATTCCGCCGATTCCGGAACCGGCGGCAGGTGCCTGAAGACCTCCGTCGGCCATCATAGCCTTGGCGAGGCCGGACTTAGGAGCGCCTTGGGCGGCGATCACGTCTCGCTCGATTATGCGGCCGTGAGGGCCTGAGCCGGCGATCTGTGCGGTGTCCACGCCTTTCTCGGAGGCGAGTCTGCGGGCTCTTGGAGAGACGGGAGCGTTGGCAAGTGGCCCGGTCGCTGAGCCTGTGGTTCGACATGGCTCACCAACCACCGAAGCGACCGGTGCCGTGGATGCGGTCACTTCGGCAGGCTCAATGACCGACGACGCCTCCGTGGCCGGAGAGGCAGACGCGCCGGCCCCCGAAGGGGCATATTCAGAGAAAGATTCCCCCGGTTCGCCGATGACCATGACGTTGGTCAGGCAAGGGATCTCGTCGTTATCGTTGAAGAAACAGGCCAGGACGGTGCCTTCTACCTTGGCGTCCTCATCGAATGACGCCTTGTCAGTCTCATAACTGAAAAGGACATCGCCGACGGAGACCTTGTCCCCCACCTTTTTCTTGAATTCTGTGACAATGCAACTTTCTACGGATTGCCCTTGTTTGGGCATGATAACTACGTGTGCCATTAATTATTAATGATTATTCGATTCTTTATGCGGGATACCGCCCGGATCCATGTGATGACGGCACGGCATCTCATACACACAAAGTTAAAATTTCTTCCTGACATAAAAAAGGATTATATTTGTAGCCTATAAACGAATTAGCATATTTCAAATTCAAAATATCAAATAGAAAATGCAGTCAACAGAAGATCTGAAAAAGATTGCCTCCCAAGTAAGGAGAGACATCATCAGGATGGTCGTCAAGGCAAACTCCGGACATCCGGGCGGATCCATGAGCAGCACTGACTTCATGACAGCCCTGTACTTCAATGTCATGGATCAGAATCCGGCGACATGGACACGCTCGGCGAAGGATCAGGACATGTTCATCCTCTCAGCCGGACACCTGACCCCAATGTATTATTCAATCCTGTCCAGGGCAGGATATTTTCCGACCTCTGAACTCGGAACATTCCGCAAGTTCGGAAGTCGCCTCCAAGGTCACCCTTCTGTAAGGAAAGGCCTTCCAGGCGTGGCTCAGGCGGCCGGTTCCCTCGGACAGGGACTTTCAGTCGCCGCCGGCGCGGCTCTGGCGAAGAAAGCCGACAACGACCCACACAACGTCTTCGTTCTCTGCGGGGATGGTGAGACCGAGGAAGGACAGATCTGGGAGGCGGCGATGTTCGCGGCCCACCACAAGGCCGACAACCTGATCGCGATGACAGACTGGAACGGCCAGCAGATCGACGGCACCACTGAGGAGGTGGCCGGTCTTGGAGACCTTGAGGCCAAATGGAAGGCTTTCGGATGGGAAGTCATCATCGCCGACGGCCACGACATGGACAAGATCCTGGAGGCGTTCGCTCAGGCAAAGGCCGGAGCCGGAAACGGCAAGCCTAAGATGATCCTGTTCAAGACAGAGATGGGACATGGGGTTGATTTCATGGCGGGCACCCACAAATGGCACGGCAGCGTGCCTTCTGAGGAGCAGTGCCAGAACGCCCTGAGCCAACTTGAGGAGACATTGGGAGATTTTTAGTCCTATTTCTTCACCGCATGCGGTGAAAGCAAGTCCCTTCCCCGAGGGGAGGGATTTAGGGAGAGGGTAACGAAAATTGATATTTGGTGGGCAATCACCTTCGAACGTGAGATTAATTTTTTCAGCTTGTAATTGTCTACTTGCGAGAATTAAGGTTATTATGAAGAAATATACAGATAAAGGTAAAAAGGACACCCGCAGTGGTTTCGGAGCCGGCCTTCTTGAAGCCGGAAAGGCTGACCAAAGAGTCGTCGCCTTGACCGCCGACCTCAAGGGCTCGCTCAAGATGGACGCTTTCGCGGCTGAGTTCCCGGAGAGATATTACGAATGTGGCATCGCAGAGTCCAACATGATAGGCGTGGCCTCAGGAATGGCTCTGGCCGGAAAGATTCCGTTCGCGGGATCGTTCGCCGAGTTTGTCACAGGTCGTGTTTACGACCAGATCAGAATGGAGGTATGCTACGGCAAGACCAACGTGAAGATCGCTTCCTCCCACGCGGGAATCACCCTCGGCGAGGATGGAGCCACACACCAGACAATGGAGGACATCGCCCTTATGCGCGCCCTTCCGGGGATGGTTGTCCTGAACCCTTGCGACTGGACGCAGACAAAGAACGCGACGATAGCCGCAGCCAAATACGACGGCCCCGTCTATCTTCGTTTCGGTCGTCCTAAGGTTGCCGACTTCACTCCGGACGAGCCGTTCGAGATCGGAAAGGCCTACGTACTAAACGAGGGCAAGGACGTTACCCTCTTCGCGACGGGTCACATGGTTTGGGAGGCCCTTCAGGCAGCCGAGGCCCTGGAAGCCGAAGGAATCTGCGCCGAGGTCATCGACATCGCCACCATCAAACCGCTTGACACCAAGACAGTCATCGCCTCCGCCATCAAGACCGGGGCCGTTGTCGTCGCCGAGGAGCACAACATGGCCGGAGGCCTTGGCGAACTGATCGCCGGAGTGCTCGCAGCCACATCCCCTAAGCCGATAGAATATGTCAACGGCCGTGACGAGTTCGGTCAGAGCGGGACCCCGTCCGAGCTTCTCGCCGCTTACGGAATTGACGCCGCACACATCGTCGAGGCGGCCAGAAAGGTTCTGGAAAGGAAGTAAAAAACAGAAATATCTATAAAAAACAGAAAAAAGTTAGGAGACATTTATGTTTCTTAACTTTTTTTCTGTTTTCTATGCATATATTGCGGGCCTTGAACATGCGGCGCATAAAGGATATGATGGCGACCATCCAGACACAGTCATATTCCCAAAACATCCGCGAAAAACACAACAGACTATGAAACTCAAAGAACTTTGCGTGGACGAGAGGCCACGGGAAAAGATGCTCGCCAAAGGAGCAAATGCGATGAGCAACGCGGAATTGCTCGCCATTCTGATAGGTTCAGGGACACAGAAAGAAAACGTGGTCGAGGTCGCGAACAGACTGCTTGCGGTCAACGACGGGAAACTGTCCATGGTCGCAGGCATGGATGCGGCAAGGATGAAGGAGATCGGAGGCATCGGCAGCGTCCGTTACACCACCATCGCCGCCGCTTTCGAACTCGGGAAGCGATGCTGTCTGGAGGATCCCGGCATAGAAAAGGTTCCCCTGACCGATGCCGACTATGTTTTCAGGATGATGCTGCCCCGACTTAAAGGGTTGGATCACGAGGAGTTCTGGGTCATTCTTTTGAACAGGGCCAACTACATCATACACAAGGAGATGATAAGTTTAGGCGGAATTTCTTCCACCGTGGTGGATTTCAAGCTGGTGGTAAGGATGGCTCTTGACAAACGGGCCAGCGGCATCATCATGGTGCACAATCACCCATCCGGCAATCCGCGTCCAGGGCACAGCGACCTGACCGAGACCGAGCGCATGAAAAAAGCGGCGAACACCTTCGACATCGCCCTGCTCGACCACATAATCATCTGTGACGACTGCTACTTCAGCTTCGCCGACGACATGGTGACGATGGCCGGAACGACGGAAAGGTCAAAAAATTTGCAGGAATAGAAATAAATCCCTACTTTTGGTTTTCGAAAAATCAATTTCGAGAAACCAATGAAAGTCATCAATCTTGGCGAGACCGATTCGGTCCTCAACAACATCGTTGCGCAGATGCGTGACAAAACCGTTCAGAAAGACAGCCTCCGTTTCCGTTACAACCTTGAAAGGTTGGGACACATCTTTGCCTACGAGATCAGCAAAGTGTTGGATTACAGCCCGAAGGATGTCATCACCCCTCTTGCCACGGCCAGGGTCCGCACATGCGACGCGAAGATTGTGGTTTCCACCATCCTGCGCGCCGGACTGCCTCTCCACAAAGGTGTCCTCGATGTTTTCGACAACGCGGAGAACGCTTTCATAGCGGCTTTCAGGAAGTACGACAAAGGTGACGAATTCCACATCAATGTCGAGTACTGCACCTGCCCTGACTTGACAGGCAAGACTTTGATCATCGCCGACACGATGCTCGCCACCGGATCATCCATTGAGATTGCCTACCGCAAGCTCATCCATGAAGGAGGAGAGCCGGCCCACACGCACTTCGTCTGCCCTATCGCCAGCATCTACGCCATCGAGTTCCTCCAAAAGCATCTTCCGGAGAACACGACCCTTTGGACAGCCGCTGTCGACGAGGAGCTGACCAGCCACTCCTACATCGTCCCTGGTCTGGGTGACGCCGGCGATCTGGCCTTCGGAGCAAAGTTGTAATTACTGGCATGCCAATAATTACAACTTAACCTCCCCCCAGTCTCTTCTGGTAATTCGGGTTTGCCTTCTAAGTCCGGCGCTTCGGCAAGCTCAGCGACCGGAAACTTTTTTGACTTGATCCGAAATTCCTGTACGAAGAGCATCAGACGAAAAAAGAATTTCCACACCATTCACCCGGATAGGGCGCGCGAAGCGCGTAGGTGTGGAAATTCTTTTTCGTCTGATGCGGCATATTCAGTTATAGTTCCTTGCGGAGACGGGCCTTGGGAATGTCGAGTTGGTCACGGTACTTGGCGATCGTACGACGGGCAACCTTATACCCACGCTTGTTCATCTCGGCCACCAACTGGTCATCAGTCAACGGCTTACGCTTGTCCTCCGCATCCACGCACTCCCGAAGAGCCTTCTTGAGCTCACGGGTAGAAACCTCCTCTCCATCCTGATTCTCAAGTCCCTCAGAGAAGAAATATTTCAACGGGAATATCCCGAAATGCGTCTCTATGTACTTGCTGTTCACGACTCTGGAGATCGTCGAGATGTCAAAACCGGTTTTCTCGGCTATGTCTTTCAGCACCATCGGCTTAAGATGAGACTCATCCCCATCCATGAAATAATCATGCTGATAGTCGATGATCGCCTTCATGGTACTCTCCAAAGTGTTGTAGCGCTGCTTAAGCGCCTCCACAAACCACTTGGCCGAATCCAGCTTCTGCTTGACGAATGTGGCCGCCTCTTTCTTCTGGCGATCCGAAGACCCTTGGGCGTCAGCAAGAAGTTCCGCATACTTACGGTTCACCCTTATCTCCGGAATATTGAAACGAGGCATCGTCAGCTTGAGCTCACCGTTGTCAAGGTCCAACACAAAATCCGGCACAATCTGCTGCGCCTGATCGTTGTAGGAATCGTCGATCTGGCCACCTGGAGCAGGATTCAGCTTGACAATCCTGGCCATTACAGCCTTCATCTCATCCTCGCTCAGCCCAAGTTTCGAAATGATCTTCTGAAAATGACGGTTGGAGAACTCTGTGAAATAATCCGTAAGAATCGTCTCGGCGATCTGAACATCCTTGGTCTGTTTCTGGGCCCGTAGCTGGAGCAAAAGACACTCCCGCAAATCCCTGGCCCCCACCCCGGCAGGCTCAAACTCCTGAATGACCTTCAGCATCTTCAAGACCTCCTCCGGACTCGACTCGATGTTCGCCCTGAAAGCGAGATCATCCACTATGCTGTCGACATCCCTGCGAAGGTAGCCATCGCTGTCCAGACTGCCGATTATGAAAGCCGCCACATCGTGATCATGTTTGGACAGATTGCGGTAGCCCAACTGCTCCATCAAGCTCTGGGTGAAACTCTCCTTCACCGAGAAAGTGTTGTACTGAGGACGTTCGTCCTTGCCATAATTGTTGACACGAAGCTTGTACGACGGAATCGGATCATTCTCATCGATCTCATCGATCGAGATGTCCTTAGGCTCTTCTCCATCCTCACTCTTTTCCGGTGCCGGAGAATCATCAAGCACCGGATTATCCTCCAATTCAGATTTCACCTTTTGCTCCAGCTCCTGAATCGGCAACTCTATGAGTTTTATGGTCTGAATCTGAAGCGGGGAAAGTTTCTGAGTCTGTTTGAGTTCTAGTCCTTGCTTGAGCATAGCTTATTCCTGATTATCTGTATCCACCTTTTCCACAGTGTAGGAGTGAAAGCGGTCCACCACCGGGTAGCCGATCACCTCCTTTACGATGAACGCGGTCGGGAACGCCCCTTTGACCTGCTGAAGAAGCTGCATGGCCTCGGATTTGGTCCGGAAATCCCCGACCGTGACCCTGAAGAAAGGGTTGGAATATGTCCGGTAGGCCGAAACACCCGGAAACATCCCCTTAAAGCGAGTCAAAGCCGCCTCCGAATCATTTCTGGAAGTCTGCTTGTTGTCATTGAATATCCTGACGCGGAAACCTGTCGATGTCCTGGCCGGATTTGCCGCGACATGCGCCTGAAAGGCGTCAAGGATGCTTCTGGATTGGTGTACTGTCACGTTCGGTTCATCCGTACCCTTCGCTGAAAGAAGAGCGAATATGTCCTTGCCCACCAGAGTCGAGTCCATGGACGCACTCTGCCGATAATAGACGGAGTCACGCCTCTCGCTGACGTCCTGAGCCGCCGCCAGAAAAACGGCCGCAAGCAGGGCCGTTGAGACGGCGAGAATCTTTTGAGCCAAAATATTCATAAAACTACTTTGTCATTTCGTTAAGATCTATATCCTTGAATCTCAAGGTTGTGCCGGCGCCGCTCTTGAGCTTCACCGTCGCCGTCACATCGGTCGTGAAGCCTTCAAGATTGCCTTTTCTCACTATCTGCATCAATTTCATCAGGCTTATTCCATCATTCAAGGTGGCCGTGCAAGGCAGATCATAGACCCTTGAGCACTTTTTGTCAACGCTGATCGTGTCCGCCGTGTAGGTCGCGAAATCCTCACCGTTGTACTTTACCGTCCCGCTGACATTCATCACCTTGAACGCGAATGTCGGATTGTCAATACCGACCGCGAGCACGGCGTCGATCGAACGCAGACCCTTCAATGAATATGATTCCAGACCGCAAGATGTCACTTTTATGTCCTTGACCTTTCTCAAACCAGAGCACCCGGAAAACACCGCACCAGCAATCAAAATAGCCAAAACAATGAATATGTTCCTATTGAATATCTTCATTTTGTCAACACTGTTTCTACAAAGATAGTGAAAAATCCATATCTTTGCATAAGACAGTTAACAATACGCAATGAAAAGAATATACATAGAAACCTACGGATGCCAGATGAATGTCGGTGACTCGGAGGTGATTTTCTCGATTCTGGGGAAAGAAGGCTACGAACGTACCGAGTCGATGGATGACGCGGATGTGATTCTCGCCAACACCTGCTCCGTAAGAGACAACGCCGAGCAAAGGATATGGGGTCGCATCGAGGTGTTCCACAAACAGAAGGAAAAGAGACCAGGGGTGGTCGTTGGGATTGTCGGCTGCATGGCCGAAAGGCTGAAAGACAAGCTTCTGGACACGCACAAGGTAGATCTTGTGGCCGGTCCGGACTCTTACAGGACATTACCTGGCCTGCTCCGGGAAATCGCCCCGGACAAGCCGCAGATCAACGTGATGCTCTCCCATGAGGAGACCTACGCCGACATCGTCCCGGTCAGGACCGACAGGAACGGTGTCTCAGCCTTCATCTCCATTATGAGAGGATGCAACAATGTCTGCTCGTACTGCGTCGTGCCATACACCAGGGGTGCGGAAAGAAGCAGAGACCCGCTGACAATTGTGAATGAAGCGCGTGATGTCTTCGGCAAAGGATACAAGGAAGTGACCCTGCTGGGGCAGAACGTGGATTCCTACAACTGGAAACCGGCCGACGGCGAGGCGTGCGACTTTCCGAAGCTTTTGGAGATGGTGGCCGGGATCAGTCCCGAGCTGAGGGTGCGTTTCGCCACCAACCATCCAAAGGACATCAGCGACGAGTTGATAGAGACAATGGCGAGGCACGACAACATCTGCAACCATATTCATCTGCCTGTGCAGTCGGGCAGCGACAGGCTTCTGGAAAAGATGAGACGGCGCTACACAGCCGAATGGTACCTTGAGCGTGTGGCTAAAATCCGGGAGGTCCTGCCGGACTGCGGAATCACCACCGATGTGATCGCCGGATTCTGCTCCGAGACCGAGGAGGATCATCAGCAGACACTTGAACTGTTCCGCAAGGTGGGTTTCGACTATGCCTACATGTTCTACTATTCCGAAAGGCCCGGAACTCTCGCCGCAAGGCACTACCCTGACGACGTGCCGCTTGATGTCAAGACAAGACGGCTGAACGAGATCATCGCGCTGCAAAGCGAACTGAGTCTCAAGAGCAACCGGAACGACATCGGCAAGACGTTCAGAGTTCTTGTGGAAGGGCCGTCCAAGAAGAACCCCGAGGAACTTTGCGGGCGCTCGGGAAGCAATAAGATGTGTGTGTTCCCGGGCAGAGGACACAAGGCCGGGGACTATGTGGATGTCAAGGTGATTTCCTGCACTTCCGCGACACTTATCGGCGAACCTGTTTAAGATTATGCAGTGGATTCTATCAGTTCTCTATTTTCTTCTGATTCTCAGCGTCTTCACAGTCATACTGGTGGACAAGGGAGATTCGGGAAGGAAGTTCGCGTGGCTGCTGATAATAGCCATGCTCCCCGTGGTCGGTCTGGTTCTTTACTTCATGTTCGGAATCAACTACAGGCATCACTGGATTTTCAACCGGCGGCACCAGCGGTACAGGAACATCTTCGAGACCGGAACCACTCCTGAACTGAACAGAATCCTTTTCGGGCACGGCAACGAGACTAAGATCCGCGAGGAGTTCAGGCCTTTGGCCAGACTTCTCGGCGCGGACGGCTACCCCTCGGTCACGTCAGGCAATGATCTGGAAATCATCACAAGCGGGCAGCGCAAGTTCGACCTGCTCTGCGAGGACATCCTCGCCGCCAAGGAATCAATACATATTGAATATTTCCATTTCGGGAACGACAAGGGCAGCAATGCGATCAAGCGTCTTTTGATGCAGAAGGCACGGGAAGGGGTCAAAGTCCGCTTCCTGTACGAGAACATCGCCAATTTCCCGATAGCGTCCGCCTACTACAACGACATGAGGAAAGCCGGGGTGGAGGTTGTCAAGTTCACCAACCCAAGGATGCATGTGCTGGACCTGGCAACAACGCTCAACTACAGGAATCACCGAAAAATAGTCGTGATCGACGGCAAGATCGGCTACACGGGAGGGATGAACATCAACGACCACTATTTCCGCCAATGGAGGGACACGCACCTGCGCATAACCGGTGATGCCGTGGCCGTGCTCCAGTACACGTTTCTGGACTCGTGGCTGACGGGTGGCGGGACGATTGACAGGGCGATGATCGATTACTATCCGATGGCCAAGAAGCCTGCTCCGGTCACTGAGCCAAATAGCCCGCTCACTTCGACAGGCTCCGTGACCGAAGATACAGATTCAGAAATCGACTTCCACGCCACCCATCCGATCCTAAAGGGCAAGCTTGTGCAGATTGTCCCGGATGAACCCGACCTGCCGCTTCCTATCCTACAGATGAGCTACGAGTGGGCTCTCCAACACGCCCGGAAGTACATCTTCCTCCAGACTCCATATTTTGTCCCGACAGAACCAGTCATGGACGCCCTCAAGACCGCCGCCCTATGCGGGGTTGATGTCCGTCTGATGCTTCCGGAAGTGGCCGACAATCTTCTGATGCGCCCGGCCAACCGAGCCTACTACGAAGATGCGCTTCAAGCCGGAGTGAGAATATTCTTGCGTCAGGGAGAGTTCATCCATGCCAAGACCTTTGTCTGCGACGACTACCTCTCCAGCATCGGCTCGGCCAATCTGGACTTCCGCAGCTTCGCCATCAACTACGAGGTCAACACCTATATCTACGATGATCAGACCGCTCTGATGAACAAAGGAATATTCCTGTACGACCTTCGCCAATGTCGTGAGCTGACGATCGAGGAATGGGACAAACGCTCGTGGTACTCACGGTTTCTCGAAAGTTTCATGAGACTCTTCGCTCCGCTGCTGTAAAACGCCGTACTCCCTGCGGGAATCCGGGGAAAATGATTCCGGACCCGATTATTTGACAATATTTCTCCAGGTACTCTATCGTTATTTTGCAAAAAGCCTATATCTTTGCAAAAACGTTTTCGGAGAATAGAAATGACAGGTAAGACTAAAACCAATTTCAGATGGGTGATCTGCGCGATGCTATTCGTCGCCACCGCCGTGAATTATCTTGACAGACAGGTGCTTTCCCTCACTTGGGACGAATTCATCAAGCCAGAGTTCCACTGGAACGAGTCACATTATGGCACGATCACGTCTCTCTTCTCGATCATCTATGCGATCTGCATGCTGTTCGCCGGACGCTTCGTCGATTGGATGGGCACCAAGAAAGGTTATCTCTGGGCCATCGGAGTCTGGTCGGCAGGTGCCTGCGCGCATGCGCTCTGCGGAGTCGTGACCGAGAATATTGTCGGTCTTCACACAGCGGCGGAGCTGGTTCAGGCCACAGGCGACACGGCGGTCCTGATCTCCACGATAAGCATGTACTGTTTCCTCGTGGCCAGAAGTATCCTGGCGCTTGGAGAGGCCGGAAACTTTCCTGCGGCGATCAAGACCACTGCTGAATATTTTCCTAAAAAGGACAGGGCCTTCGCCACGTCCATATTCAATGCCGGCGCTTCCATCGGAGCGCTCTTCGCCCCGCTCACCATCCCTGTCCTCGCCAAGAACTTCGGATGGGAGGTCTCGTTCATCATCATCGGAGCCCTGGGCTTCATCTGGATGGGATTCTGGGTGTTCGTCTACGACAAGCCTGAGGCCTCAAAGCATGTGAGCAAAGAAGAGCTGGCCTACATAGAGCAAGACAAGGAACTTGACAACGAGAAGGCGGACGACTACGGAACCGGAAGGAAGCTCGGCTTCAAGGAATGCCTGAAATTCAAGCAGACGTGGGCGTTCGCCGTCGGCAAGTTCATGACCGACGGTGTCTGGTGGTTCTTCCTCTTCTGGACCCCGTCCTACCTGAACACTCAGTTCGGCATCAAGACCAGCGACCCGATGGGTATGGCATTGATATTCACACTCTACGCCATCACGATGCTTTCCATCTATGGTGGAAAACTCCCTACCATATTCATCAACAAGGCAATGAAAAAAGGTGAGGCGTTCGACCCGTATGCAGCCAGGATGAAAGCAATGCTGATCTTCGCATTCCTGCCGCTGGTTGTCCTGCTTGCCCAGCCTTTGGGAAGGATCTCGCCTTGGTTCCCGGTCATTCTGATCGGCATCGGCGCTGCCGCACACCAGTCTTGGTCAGCGAACATATTCTCAACTGTCGGGGATATGTTCCCTAAGTCCAGCATCGCCACCATCACCGGTATCGGCGGTATGGCCGGAGGACTCGGCTCAATGTTTCTCCAGAAAGTCGCCGGAGAACTCTTCGTGTACTCCGAGCAGGTCAATCTGCCCTTCCTCGGATTCACAGGAAAACCGGCCGGTTACTTCATCATCTTCTGCGTCTGCGCAACCGCTTACCTAATCGGCTGGGGAATAATGAAGACTCTGGTTCCGAAATACAAGGTAATCACCATCAATTAGCCATCTTGCTGAATTTTATAATAATGATTAAGTTTGCGGAAATTGAAAGATTATGAGCCAAAAAGAACGGGCAACGGAATTTGTGGTGTTCTGCATTGAGAATCTTGCAGATCGTTTAGGCGTGCCTGGTTCTACAATATTCAACAAATTGAACAGCATAGGGGCGATCTCCGGGTTCCTTTATCCAAGTTACAAATCTCTGCATACCCAGAGTAAGGATTACATTCTTGATGAGATCCAAACCTATATGGCCCGCCATAACCTCGACATAAAACAATGAAAGTATTTCACGGCTCAATATCAATAGTTGACAAACCGCTTGCCAATGCAGGCCGAAATCATCTTGATTTCGGCAAAGGATTCTATCTGACAGATTTGGAGGATCAGGCAATATCCTGGGCCTCAAGACCGTTGAACCAAGGCAAACGGAAATATCTCAATATCTACGATTTGGATTTTGACGCGGTTATAAACGCTGGTTACAGATACGTTCAATTTAATGAATATAACGCCGAATGGCTGAATTTTGTGATTTCCAACAGAAAAGGCGGCTCTGACTGGAAACAGTTTGACATTGTGGAAGGAGGTATAGCTAACGATAGGATATTCAATACAATCGAGTTGTACTCCTCAGGTTTGATTTCCGAAAATGAGGCTCTTCAAAGGCTGATTTATGAAAAGCCAAACAATCAAATCTGCATTCTTAACCAAGACATTATCGATAATTATTTGGCATTTGTCGAAGCTCGTGAAATACAGGAGGAAGAATAATGACTGGAAATCCTTTGATAAATGAGACCCTGCTTCAAATGAAATATGCCAGAGTCATTTCCCTAATAGCCAAAAGATTAGGTATTCCTACCGAGAATGCGATGGATGTTTTCTACAATTCAAAGACCTATAGCAATCTCATTGACCTAAGAAACGGCCTTCAAAACATGAGTGACGCTTTTTTGGTGGATGAGATCATCCGTGAATCTTCCGCCTGCTGAGACCAGACATAGAGCAGCTAAGCCCCACATAGCCAAAGCAAATTCTCCATCCCGAATTTTGGTAACGTGCAAAATTCGGGATGGAGAATTTGTTTTGGCTTTATCTCTTGAAGGCCACTTCGACAAGCTCAGTGACCGAGAAGGGCCGATGTACAAAGAACTAGCTGATGAACAGCAGCTCGCGGTACTTAGGAAGAGGCCAGGTACGGTTGTCCACGATCTCCTCGAGTTTGTCGATCGGACGGCGGAGGGCGGAGAAGCTCTCGGCTATCTCGTGGTAGGCGACGGCTTTGGCATATTCATCCTCAAGGACATTGGCCTTCTTGCGGGCCTCGACCATAGCGGTAGCCTTCTCGCGGATCTGGTCTACATATTTGGAGATGCTCTTGATGAGGTAGATTTCCTCCTTGCACTCATCGGTGCCACCGAAAACTTCCTTGCTCAAAGAGACCTCCTTCAGAAGCTTGGACTTATATTCAAGGGCTGCCGGAATGATGTGGTTGATCGCCATCCTCGCCATCACGCGCGACTCGATCTGAATCATCTTGCTGTAAGTCTCCCACTTCACCTCATTGCGGGCCTCAAGTTCTTTCTCTGAATATACTCCCGTCTCCTTGAACATCTTGACCGAAGCCGGATCGGTGAACACCTTGATCATCTCCGGAACGCTGGTCTCGACATCCAGTCCGCGCCTCTTGGCCTCGGCCTTCCACTCATCGGTGTAGCCGTTGCCGTCGAAGCAGACGACATCGATGATTGAGGAGATTATCGGCTTCAGAGTGTCCATGATGGCCACATTCAAGGCCTTGCCGCTGGCGAGTTCCTTGTCAAGATCTTTCTTGAATGCGATAAGCTGCTCAGCCACAGCGGCATTAAGAGTTGTCATCGCACCGGCGCAGTTTGCCAGCGAGCCTACGGCGCGGAACTCGAAACGGTTGCCTGTGAAGGCGAACGGAGATGTCCTGTTGCGGTCGGTGTTGTCCACGAATATCTCCGGGATCTCCACCAGACCTACGCTCTTGCCTTTCTTGCCGGCGATCTCGATCGGAGTGTCTGACGGAACCTCAAGCAGTTTGTGAAGCACATCGGTCATCGTCTTGCCAAGGAAGGCGGACACGATTGCAGGCGGTGCCTCGTTCGCGCCGAGACGATGGGCGTTGGTGGCGGTGGCGATGGAAGCCTTGAGCAGGGCGTTGTGCTTCTGCACGGCGGCCAGCACATTCACGAAGAAAGTGACAAACTGGAGATTGCCCTTCGCATCCTTGCCAGGAGCCAGAAGCATCGTGCCCGTGTCGGTTCCCAGAGACCAGTTGTTATGCTTGCCCGAGCCGTTCACCCCGTCGAAAGGCTTCTCGTGAAGAAGGACCACGAAACCATGCTTGCGGGCGATCTTGTTCATCAGGTTCATCACGATCTGGTTCTGGTCATTGGCCAGATTGGTCTCTCCGAAGATCGGGGCAAGCTCGAACTGGTTCGGAGCCACCTCGTTGTGCCTGGTCTTGAGCGGAATCCCAAGGCGATGCCCGGCGATCTCAAGGTCACGCATGAACTCGGCCACACGGGTAGGGATGGCTCCGAAATAGTGGTCGTCCAGCTGCTGGTTCTTGGATGAGCTGTGCCCCATCAGAGTACGGCCGGTGATCATAAGGTCAGGTCTTGCGGCATAAAGGGATTCATCGACAAGGAAATATTCCTGCTCCCATCCCAGATAGGAATACACCTTCGTGACAGACTTGTCGAAGAGACGGCAGATAGGAATGGCCGCATCAGAAACTGCCTTGAGAGCTTTCTTAAGAGGTGTCTTGTAGTCCAGAGCCTCTCCTGTGTAGGCGATGAAGACGGTCGGGATGCAGAGTGTGTCATCCATGATGAACACCGGGGATGTCGGATCCCAGGCCGTGTAGCCTCTGGCCTCGAATGTGGCGCGGATGCCTCCGTTAGGGAAAGAGGAGGCGTCAGGTTCCTGCTGCGCGAGGGACTTGCCGTCGAAAGTCTCGATAACACCACCCTTGCCGTCGTAGTCGATAAGAGAGTCGTGCTTCTCCGCGGTGCCCTCTGTCAGAGGCTGGAACCAGTGGGTCACGTGGGTCACGTGATGCTCCATCGCCCACTCTTTCATTCCCCTGGCGACTCCGTCGGCGGTCTCTCTGTCAAGTGGCTTGCCGTTGTCGATGCAGTCAAGAAGCGCATTCAGAGTCTTGGCGTCCAAATACTTGTGCATCTTGGGACGGTCAAAGACCAGTTCTCCGTAGTAGTCGGAGGTCTTGCCCTCAGGGCGTTCAGCCGGAACAGCCTTCTTCTCGAAGGATTCCTTAACCAGATCAAATCTGTCAATGCTCATAATTTGTCTATTTGTTAAAGGTATGTATTTCCTTAAACTATATGTTGTTAATCAAAAATGTCCGCTTAATAAGGAAGAAGGCTGATCCACGAGGGACCAGCCTTCAATATTTAAATCATAATATCCTTATTTGCCATGAATATGCCGTCAGGCTGGAAGACCGGCACACACGAAAGCGTTCAGCGCCTGAACGTTCTGGCTCTGAAATCCCTGCTGGAACTGCTGCTGTCGGTATGTGTGAGCTTCCAAAATCATCCTTGAAAAATTTTGATGGCGCAAGTTATGAAATCAATTCTTAAACTCAATGATTTTTTTTGACTTTATCGGTTTAGAACAAAAACTCCAACTTTTCGGGTAGCCTCGTATAATCATCAATTCTGATATAATCCATGCCGCCGAGACGAATCTGGCTGTCGTTTCCGCCATCCAGGAAATCGTCCCCCACGAAAAGGATCTGGTCAATCGTATAGCCCTTCTCCGCAGCATAGAGCATCACTGCGTCAAACTTATTGTACCTTTTAGGAGTGATGTCGAAAGAAGTCGTGCCACCGATGAACACGGAATAATCCTTGAATATCTCGCTGACCTCCGGGAACATCGCGCGCCTGCGGATCTTGTCCGGATCGAATGACAATTTGTCCGCCTTGTCCGCTTTGGTGCCCAGAAGCCCGAAAGTCACCATGCCAGACTCGTGAAACTCAATAGATTCCCCTTTGTAGTCCGTGTAGCCATATTTCTTTCTGAGATAATCGCAGTTCTTCTGGAAGAACTTCCTGTCGATTGGAGTCTTCTCTTCCCTCACCATCTTGAACTTGCCATCGACGATGCGGCTCTCCTCCATCCCATAGTTGCCGAGTATGGTGATAGGATATTCACCCATCTGCTTGTAGATCCTCGCACAGTTGCCGCCGCCGGCCATGATTATCTCATAGCGCTTGGCCAATGTGTCGAGCACCGCCCTGTTGGCCGCTGTCAACGGAGTCTTGTGCTGGGTCAGAGTCCCGTCCAGATCAAAGCAGATAAGTTTCTTCTCCTGCTTCCATTTCAGCTCACGAATCGAGTCCATCAGACGTTTCATTCCCTGTGGCTGGTCGGTCGAGACGTAGGTGACACCGTGCCTCATCGCAAAGTCAGCCAAATCATAGCTGTTCACCGGCCAGAGAACCGTCTGAAGTCCTGCCGCATGGACATCATCCAGATAATGCGCGGCGTTCATCACAACATTATAATTATAGGACACACCGGCATATCCCCTGTCCTTGAGTTCTTTCACTGAATATGTCTTTCTCGAAGTGATCGGAATCACCTCTGCGCCAGGATGAAGGCGAAGAACCTCGTCACAGAGATGCTCGCTGAAAGAGATGAAGCAAACCTGATCGTACATATTCATTTCATCGCAGAGGGCGATGACCTTCTCCGCCAAATGAGTCTCCCTCGCCGGCGTCGGATGGGACTTCAACTCAAGGAACAGCTTCAGCGCGGACGTTTCCTTCGCCTGTGTGAAATACTCCCTTAATGAAGGAATATGGTCGCCGTTCGGAAGGGTGCAGCTTTTCACCGTGGCGTAGTCAAGTTTCTGAATATCCTTGTACTTTGTCCGTGGGATAGCGGGGCCGTGAAGGATCACGAGCGAATCGTCCGTGGTTAGGTGAACATCCAGTTCGACGCTCTCCACGCCCAGCTTCTGAGCGCCGGCAAGGCTCGTCAATGTGTTTTCAAAAGAGCCCGGATGGGCGTAAAATCCCCTATGGGACATGATTTTGGTCTGCGCCGGAAGCATCGTAGCGCAAAGCAGTGTCAGCACTGCCGAAAGAACGAACTTTTTCATGACCACAAATTTACGAAAAATTGCCTTATGTGGAAGCGGTTTCGTTTTTTTTGTAGAGCGGCAAAAATAAGTGACCGCAGATTTGACAAAGACTTCAAGGATTGCTATCTTTGCCGCGTGAAGGTTCTTTGGATCAGAATTGAGGCCAAAGATCAAAAGGGAATCCGGTGAGAGTCCGGGACAGTACCCGCTGCTGTGAGTCCCGTCCTGACACAATTTGCGGTCAGGAGCGGCTGTTCTCAAAACAGTCCAAAATGACGTGGCTTTCTTATGCCACTGGCTAGAAGTTGATGAATATCAGCACCCGCATGCCGGGAAGGCGCCGCGTCAGGAACAAGTCAGAAGACCTGCCTTCACGAAACTTTACGGTCTCGCCTGCGGGAGCACGGGCGGCGGCCGGACAGAAATTTTATGAAACGAATATACCGTCTCATAGTCTCGACCTGCCTCCTGGGATGCGGGTCAGTGGCTTTTGCGCAGACTTCCGTTGACACCACCTCGGTTCATCGGAAAGAAATGCCTTTGGACAGCGTCCAGGTGATCAAGGAGGCCGTGATAGTCGGCGCTCCGGCGGAATACAGGTACCGTGAGGTCATCCCGGCGCAAACCCTTAAGGAAGAGGAGCTTCAAAGACTGAACAGTTTCTCGGTCGCAGACGCGATCAGGTATTTCTCCGGTGTCCAGCTGAAGGACTACGGTGGGGTAGGAGGGCTTAAGACCGTGAACATCAGATCAATGGGCACGAACCACATGGCCGTCTTCTATGACGGAATCCAGCTCGGCAACGCCCAGAACGGACAGGTGGACCTTGGGCGTTTCTCGCTCGACGACGTGGAGGAGATCTCGCTCTACAACGGGCAGAAAAGCGACATATTCCAGTCAGCCAAGGACTTCGGGGCTTCGGGGACGATCTACATCACAACCCGCAGACCTCGTTTCGAGAAGGGACGGAACGCGAACTTCAAGGCGACGATGAAAACAGGGTCCTTCGGGCTCATCAATCCGTCCATCCGGAGCGAGTACAAGATCTCGGACGCCGTAAGCGCCTCGTTCAGCGGGGAATGGGTCAACGCCACAGGCAAGTACAAGTTCCGCTACCGCCGCCGCAACACTCTCGGAGAGATAGTCTATGACACCACTGCCGTCCGCCACAACGGAGACATCAACGCCACAAGGCTTGAGGCCGCTCTGCACGGAGTCATGAACGAGGGGCGTTGGACCGTACGGGCATATTCATACAACTCCGAGAGGGGCATTCCGGGGGCGATCGTGAACAACGTGTTCCGGAACGGCGAAAGGCTTTGGGACACGAACTCGTTCATCCAAGGCACTTTCACCAACAGATGGACACCGAAGTTCAGGTCGTTGGTCAACGCCAAGTACGCCGCAGACTACACCCACTACGAGAACCAGGACGCGAAACTGATCCAGACCAAAAACACCTACAAACAGAAAGAGTTGTACGCCTCATGCTCCAACCTTTATAATATTATGGAAAACTGGGAGGCGTCCTTCTCCTACGATTTCCAGTGGAACACCTTGGATGCGACATTCTGCATGCCGACCGAAAGCGACGGCACCTTCCCCTACCCTACCCGCTACACTCAGATGGCCGCGCTCGCCACGGCGTTCGAGTGGGGACGGTTCAAAGGACAGGCCAGCGTGCTGGGCTATTTCGTGCACGAGAAGGTGAAGCGGTTCGAGGCGCGTCCGGACAAGGCGGTGGCCACCCCGGCGTTCTTCCTCTCCTATAAGCCGTTCCTCAGGCAGGACCTGTCACTCCGGGCGTTCTACAAAAGGATGTTCCGGATGCCGACATTCAACGACCTCTACTACACGGACATGGGCAACGCCTTCCTGAAGCCCGAATATGCCAAGCAGTTCAACGTCGGTCTGAAATACACCAAGGATTTCAGGAATATGTCCGTTCTGCGCACTGTTGACGCTTCCGTGGACGCTTACTATAACCACATCACGGACAAGATCATAGCCTACCCGAAAGGCCAGCAGTTCCGCTGGACAATGCTGAACCTCGGGGAGGTGGACATCAAGGGCGTGGACGTGGCTCTGAACACAGCCTGGGCATTCGGCGAGGTGGAGGCCACGGCCAGACTCCAGTACACCTACCAGGAGGCTATTGACGTCACGGACCCTGAGGACACATATTACCGGGATCAGATCCCGTATATTCCTTGGCACAGCGGCTCGGCCGTACTGTCGCTCTTCTACAAAGGCTGGGGCTTGAACTACAGTTTCATCTACACCGGCGAGCGCTACAACCAGCAGGAGAACATCCCCCGGAACCACACCCAGCCGTGGTACACCAGCGACCTTTCCCTGCAGAAATCTTTCGTCATCCGTACCCGCACACTCAAACTCACCGCCGAGATCAACAACCTTTTTGGCCAGGACTACGATGTGGTGCTGAATTACCCGATGCCGAAGACCAACTTCCGGTTCATCGCAAGCATTGAATTGTAAATGAGCATATTCAAGAATATATTTCCTTTGGCGGCCGCCATCCTTCTGACACTTTCACCGGGGTGCCGGAAGATCGAGCTTGTCAATCCGACTGAATATGAGGTGCTTGACCTTGAGCCGGAACCGGACGCGGATCCGATCGGGATGTACCTTCTGAACGAGGGGAACATGGGCAGCAACAAGGCCGACCTGGACTACCTGGACTACAGGACGGCCGTCTACGCGAGAGGAATATACGCCGAGAAGAACCCGGATGTGGTGAAGGAACTTGGAGACGTGGGCAACGACATCCAGATCTACGACGGGAAGCTGTTCGCCGTCATAAACTGCTCGCACAAAATCGAGGTGATGGACGCCTACACGACCAAGAGGATCACACAGATAGACATCCCGAACTGCCGCTACATCAGGTTCAGGGGGAGATATGCCTACGTTTCCTCATACGTCGGTCCGGTGGCGATGGACCCGAACGCGCGGAAAGGCGCTGTCTTCAAGGTGGACCTCAAGGACTACAAGATCGTCGGAGAGGCCACCGTGGGCTACCAGCCTGACGAGCTGGCGATTGTGGATGAATATGCCTACGTGGCGAACTCCGGGGGCTACAAGGCGCCGAACTACGACTCAACCGTCTCCGTGGTCGAGCTGGAGTCCATGAGACAGGTTTACAAGATAGATGTGGCTATCAACCTCAGCCGGATCAAGGCCGATGCCTACGGCAACCTTTGGGTCTCGTCCAGAGGCAATTATGACGACATTCCTTCCAACCTCTTCAGGTTGGAGCCGTCAGGTGGACGCTACAGGGTGGCGGAGGCGATGAATATTCCCGCATCCAACATGGCCCTGCACGGCGATTCGCTCTACGTTTACAGTGTCGAGTACAGCAACCAGACTTCCAAGAACACTGTGACCTACGCCATCATCAACGTGAAGCAGAAACGTGTGGTCTCACGCAGTTTCATCACTGACGGAACAGAGCGCAACATCGTGATTCCCTACGGATTGGCCATACACCCAAAGAACGGAGACATATTCATAACCGACGCGAAGAATTACGTTTCGAGCGGGGTGCTGCATTGCTACTCGAAGGAAGGAGTGCGCAAATGGAGTGTGAGAACCGGAGATATTCCCGCCCACATGGTGTTTTTGGATCGTAAAAAGAGTTCTGAATGAGACGTTTGGTGACATATTCACTGATAATTCTGTTTCTTGCTGCATGCAGGGTCGAGGTTCCGTACGTGAGCCTCGGGCTGGATGACGTGTACAAGGTCGCAAGAATGCAGACCCTGGCCCTGCGTCCGGCCTACACGGGAGAGCGGTACCGCTGGACGGTCAAGACGGCATCAGGGACCGACTCGCTGCTGTGCGAGAGCAAGGACTGCATATTCCTGATGCGCTACCCGGGAGTCTATGAGGTCACTTTCACCATTGACGATCCCGTGAATCCGATCGTACATCCGATGACCATCCACGTGGTCAACGAGGAGGTCGAGTACAACCCGTACATCGCTCATGTTTATGAATACAGGCCGGCCCCGGGGCAGTTCGTCAACGAGATGCCTGTCTATCAGGACGGCGACACCGAAAAGACAATGATTCAGAAGGCTGAGGAGTCGCTTTCAGGCAGTTACGGGGCCGGAGTCTCTCTCGGGGCCTACGGAGGCTATGTCACATTCGGGTTCGACCACACGGTTGTCAACTCGCCGGGCGAGCAGGATTTCCGCATAGACGGCAACGCCTTCCGCAGCGCCGCCCACGATGGGCTTGACGCGGGAAGCTGCGAGCCGGGAATCGTGATGGTGATGTTCGATGAGAACCAGAACGGGAAGCCGGATGACAAATGGTATGAGATCGACAAGAATCCGTGGTACACGAACGATGCGGCAAGGTTTGGATATTCAATAACTTACTTTCGTCCCTCCGCAGACCACACCGCCGTTCCGGGAGCGGACGGGACCCTGACCGACATTGAATATGTCAGGTGGGAGGACAACGCCGGGCGGACCGACTATGTCTACAAGAACAAGTTCCACGACCAGGACTACTGGCCGAAATGGCTGCCGGAGGACGAGATGACTTTCAGCGGGACACTGCTTCCCAAAAACGCCGAGGACGTTTCGGGAAACGGGACGTACTACCTTCAATATATGTTCAAGTACGGGGCCTATGCCGACAACTATCCGAACAACGACACTGACGGAAACGGCGGCTGGATGAACGGCTTTGACATCGACTGGGCCGTCGATCCGGACACCCGTAAGCCTGTCCACCTTCAAGGAGTGGATTTCATCAGAGTCTACACCGGACTGAACCAGTACTGCGGATGGCTCGGCGAGACCTCCACGGAGATCTTTTCGGCGCGTGACCTTCACGTGCGGGTTCGCCCAGGGCAACATCAATGACAACTACTTTCGCAATGATATTCAAGAATATACTGACATATTTAGTCGCTGCGGCCTGCTGCGTTTCTTGCGTCTATCACAACGATGACAACCCGAATGTCTATCCGGACCCAGAGCCGATCCCGACACCTGAGCCGGAGCCGAAACCGGATCAGAACGAGGAGTATGTCAAGGCGGCATATTCACCGAACTGCTATATGGTTCGTCCGGGGGCATCGGTTGACATTCCGGTGAAAAAGGCTTACGCAATGTGGGCGCTTTACACGGATCTGCTTGGGAACGTTGATCTTGCCGGGCAGAAAGCGGAGCCGGAGCTGTTGTGGCAGGACGTTCCCGGTCTCGTCACCAATGTCGGGTTTATCGAGGGAAATTCGCCGGAGGCCTCCACGCTGATCGTCTCTGCATCCGACAAGGTCGGCAACGCCGTCATCGGGCTTCGGATCGGCGGGGAAATCCGCTGGAGCTGGCACGTGTGGGTCACCAGGTATAATCCTGACGGTGAGCATGTTTCCTACGGCAAGACATATTCATGGGACAACAACGGGGACGGCGTCGCCGACTACATATTCATGGACCGCAATCTTGGAGCAGTGAACGACGGTTGGGTGATCGGAAACAGCACTGCCGATTCGTTGGCCGCCTGCGGGCTGATGTACCAGTGGGGGCGCAAGGATCCGTTCCCTGGCGACCGGAAATTCAGGGGCGACAACAGCACTGACTATGAATATTTCGACAGCAAGCCGATCTATGATTCCGCCGGCAGCGTGCTGACAGAAGGGTCCCGGTCAGGAGGAACCGGAATCCGCTCCGTGAAGTCCGGCCACGACCTTTCCACAACAGGGTTTGCGAAGTCTGTGATGAAGCCGATGGAGTTTATTCTCGGAGAAAGTTCGTACCACGATTGGTTCTGTGGTGACAAGCCTGTGGTCGTAAGGAAATGTGACACGCTTTGGTGCGGAGCGAACCGTACGAAGACCCCGTTCGATCCATGCCCGGAAGGATGGCAGGTGCCTTACGACAAGAACGGTAAGTTCATCTGGAACGGTTTGGACAAAGTCACGACCGATTATTCACCTATCGGAGTGATCCCTTACAACGGTCTGCGCTACAGGAATGGCGGAGGCTGCCTGAAAAACTCTGGATTCGCCGCCAACATCTGGTCCGGCACGGCTCCTACAGGCATCGGGAACGCTTATCAGTTATCAGTCTACATCTCTCCGTACGAAAAGTCGGCGGTTGTCAAGATGGACGTGGGAGTCCGCAGCGACGGGTATGCGGTAAGGTGTGTGAGATCCTGACCAATGGATATTCATTCCGAATATTCCCGCCGCACATATTCCCTGATTATTCATAAATCATAAATACAGTACCATGAAGCATTCAGCAATCAAAGCATTACTGCTATTGGCAGTTTCTTGCACGGGCTTTGTCGCCTGCGACGATGACAAGGAGCCGGAAATCATCTACGAGTTCTCCGTCAAGGCTGAGGACAGCGCGATCGCGGCTCCGGCCGAAGGATGTGCCCGGACAGTCCTGGTGACATCCACAAAGACCGCCGGCAGCAGCACCACAAACGTGGCCTACGAGGTCAAATCCGCACCGGAATGGGCACCGGCCACAATTGAGCAGACCGCCTTGGTCATCAATGTGGCTCAGAACAGAACAACCCAGACCCGCGAGCCCGGCAACGTCACCATCCTTCAGGCAGAAAGCGGCAAGGAGCTGACAATCAACATCACCCAGGCCGGGTATGAATATTCGATGTCCCTCACCGGGAGTTACACCACTCCTCGCTGCAAGGTTCTGAGCATCGCCCCTGAGATCACGGGCTTCGACAAGAACCCTGTCTTCGCCTGGACAGTCAAAGGACCTGGCGACTCCGAGGCCACAGCCGCCGGAAACGGAAGCACCCTGAATTTCATCAAACTCGAGACCGGTGAATATGAGGTCTCACTGACCGTCACCGATGACAGCGAAATCTCTATGTCCAGCTCCTCCAAGGTTAACGTCGAGACAGAGAAAGAGGCATATTCACCATTCCTGTCCGAGATTCTCGATCTTGAGCTTGCTCCGTATTCCGCTGTCGGAGTAAGCAATCCATTCGGGAAGACCGACACAAAGAAATCCGCGATGGAGAAGGCCTGCGAGAAGCTCAACAAGGATTTCAGCGCCTCCAACACAGGTATAGCCCTTGGGCCGTTGGGAGGCTACATCGTGTTCAAGTTTGATCACACGGTGATGAATGTCAACGGCCTGCGTGACTTCCGCATCGGCAGCTTCGCCAGCAAGACATCATACCCGGCTCCAGGTGTTGTCTTCGTCGCATTCGACGCCAATCAAAACGGGCAGCCTGACGAGGACGAGTGGTACGAGATCGCCGGCAGTGAATATGGCAAGACTACGACCCTGTCAAACCTCACCGTCACTTACAACCGTCCTGAGAATTTCCTCACGACCGTCAGCATGGGAAAAGAGGTGAAGGACTACATCACTTACACTATCAATGGAGTCCCGGGGGCTCTATCAAGCGGTTCAATGCCGAACACAATCCCGTCATGGCCTTTCTGGCTGAGAGAAAGTGAAGAGGGCAAGACCATCACATTCACAGGGGTCACCCAGCTGCCAAGCAACACACAGATGAACGGAATGTTCCCTGGAACGACCCAATGGTACGACTACGGCTATGTCAGCAATTCCGACCCTAAGGATGAAGTCAACTCCTCATTCGACATCGACTGGGCTGTTGACAAGGACGGCAAACCGGCTCATCTGCCAGGTGTTGATTTCATCAAGGTACAGACCGCCACGATGATGGATGCCGGCGGTTGGTACGGCGGCCTTAAAACCAGCCTCAACTGCGCCATCGACCTCCATCTTTCAGGCAAACAAATAGAGACCATAAAGAAGTAGCCTTTCCTATCCATCCAAGAAATTCCGGGGAACCATCCTCTCCATAACGTACCGACCGTTCCGCACGGCCGGTACGCTCATAGGAGCCATAGCGCTCAGTAAAATCAACGGAATCAAATGGTTCCGATGGAACATTATCCCGGCGACTATCGTATTCGCCACATTGTTCTTTGCCAAAGGAACGGCGGTGATGCTCATTGTCATCGGACTCACAGGATTCCTCTGTTCAAGTGTGTTCCCGATAATCTATGCCGAGGCGATGAAGGTCCGCCTTGAAAAAGCCAACGAAATCTCAGGGCTGATGATTATGGGCGTGTCTGGAGGAGCGGTTATCCCACCATGTATGGGGATCCTCGCTGATCTCACTGGAAATCTGAACGGTTCTCTCGCCGTTATCGGAGTTTGCCTGCTCTACCTTCTGCTTTGTTCGCTGAAGCTCAGCAAGGCGTGAGGAGAAAGGAGTAGGCTCTACGGGAAACAGGAGTGAAGAACACGGTCAACTATCTTTATCGGGAATCCATAACGGGTTGATAGGACGTTCCTCAAGCGTGTGAGTTGATGTGGGTTTAGCTTTCCGAGCATATCCTCAGCCGTGGAGCAGATTGTTTTCCGCATTTCTTTCAGACAATAGCCTGTGTTCCGCACTGGAGCAAGAATCTCATCCGACCGCCCGATGGTGTCAGGGAACATCATCGGGCATATTCGTGCGATCGCGGTACGAACCTCCCTGTCGTTATTCTGGTATCGGATTGCCTCTCCCTGATTGGCATTCAAATCCGCCTTGTTCACCAGGTAAGAGAGAGAGCCGATTGTCCTGACAGCCGACTCCAGGCGACCGGATGAAATAAAAGATGCGAATGTAACCATCCCATTGGCGTAAAGTTTCCATGCTCGAGGGACACTGCGGCTTGTTCCCATAACCTTCTGTTTCCTCCATGGAGGAATGTCCACAATCCTTGGACGCAGAACCGCCGAGTGCCCCTCCTTGTCGAAATATTCAAGAATGGAGCTCCAAGGATATGAGAAAGGGTTGTTTGTCTCGCGGTGCTTGCGCGGGTTGTTAAGAATATACCCGATGACATTCTTGAGATACTCTTCGGAATCAACCCTTTCGACTTTGACTCGTACCCTGCACATGACTTTTGATGTTCCGAAACGGTGTGAGTAATACATGCTGATTGTTTTCTTGTACCTTTCAGCACACCGAATCACATCAGATTTCCGTCCCCAAACCAATGAATGGAAATGGTTTGACACAAGCACGAGGATTGCGACTTCAACCTCTTCACCAAATAATTTGAATGCAACCGCAAATTTGTTCACTCCAACAATGAATGCATTCTCATCAGGAAACAAGTCAACGCCTTCCAGCCCTTGCGAACAGATGTGGTACCAACAAGGGTTCTCATCCTCTTGCGCTTCCTCTGGTTCCGGCAGCGTCTCTTGCACTGCCTCTTGCTTTTTCCCCAGTCCTTTACCTGGCGCATTCTCTTTTACCAGTGACTGTCCTCCCCATCGTTCTTGTCCAGTTTTTCTTTCACTAAAATCTTTCGCCTCTATCATAAACGCACAGTTCTGTTTAAGTTAATATCAAGGCCTTGGATTCAGCATCGAATCACCTCGCCCTTTTCGCCAACAAGGTATGACAAATTAACCAAAATCCCCAAACTTTCCACGGCTAATTCACACCTGGAAGTATAACTCGTTGGCCGACAGCCATTCCAAGTTTCAGGTGTGAGGCTTTCCGCACACTTAGGAGGGACAGGAGGCCGCGCAGGGGGACAGAGACAGGGGAACGGATCCAAGGTGTGACGGTCAACGCACACCTGGGAACGCAATAGGCTGGCGGGCAATGCCTTCGAACTCCAGGTGTGAGACATCCCACACACCTGGGAGGGACAGGAGGCCGCACAGAGAAGCGGAGCGTGGGAGGGGACTTCAAGGTGTGATATTCATCGCTCACAGACAAGCGCAACGGCATTGTGGAAATCATTGTGGAAAAATTTGGAAAGAGGTGGAATAAAATGGAAAAATATTCCTAACTTTGTCCTCAAGCGTGAAAGGCGAGAACTTATGATCACATTCATCGGAGAATATTCAGGCAGGATTGACGACAAAGGGAGAGTGGTTTTCCCTTCGCCGTTCAAGTCGCTGATGCCTTCCGAGGGGGATCAGAGGTTTGTCATAAAGAAGGACATTTTCGAGGAATGCCTTGAGATGTACACCTTTGAGGAGTGGGAACGCCAGTCCGAGGAGGTCAAATCAAAGTTGAATTTCTTTAATCGTGCTCACGCCGCTTTCTGGAGGGAGTACATGCGCGACCGTGCGGTCGTCGAACCCGACCCGAAACTCGGACGCATCTCCATCCCCAAGAAGCTTTTGGAGTCTATTGGTGTAACAAAAGAGGTAGTCTTCTCGGGCAACGATTACAAGATCGAGATCTGGGCCAAGGAAAAGTACGAGGCCAGCGAAATCTCAAACGAAGAATTCTTGAACATCGCCGGACAACTGTCTCAGGAGAGGTAGGAGGGCAGGGCGATGTCAGAATACCACACACCAGTGATGCTTGACGAGAGCATTTCCGCTCTTATCACCAATCCATCAGGAACATACGCCGATGTCACATTCGGAGGCGGTGGTCACACCGCCGAACTACTTTCACGCTTAAACGAAGACGGTCACGTCATCGCCTTCGATCGTGACAGCGACGCCATCAGCAACAGGATAGACGATCCACGCCTGACCATGGTGCGGGCCGACTTCCGGTTCATACACAATTTCGTGCTCAACGAGGCGCACGAGACCACGGACGATGCGCTCAGAGGAAAGCTCACAGGCGGCCTGGACGGCATTCTGGCCGACCTCGGAGTCTCCTCCCACCAGTTCGACACGGCGGAGAGAGGATTCTCCTTCCGCTACGACGCCCCTCTGGACATGAGGATGAACCGCGAGGGCGGGAAGACGGCCGCCGATGTGGTCAATGAATATCCAGGGGAAGATCTCGAAAGGATCCTCCGTGTCTACGGCGAGGTGGACAACGCCCGCAAGGTCGCCCAGCTGATTGTCTCCGCAAGGGACAAGGGCGGCATCCGCACCACCGGCGAACTTGACGGGGCCATCAAGGCAGCGCTTCCGAAATTCGCCGAGCACAAATACCTTGCGAAAGTCTATCAGGCCCTCAGGATAGAAGTCAACCACGAGATGCGCTCACTGGAGAAATTCCTTGACGGAGCCGTGGATGCCCTCAGGCCCGGAGGTCGGTTGGTGGTGATCACATACCACTCGCTTGAAGACAGGATGGTGAAGAACTTCATCAAGGCCGGAAGGGCCGACGGGAAGGAGGAAAAGGATGTCTTCGGGAATATTCACGCTCCTCTGAATGCCGTGAACCGCAAGCCGATCCTGCCACGGGAAAGCGAGATAGCCTCAAACACAAGGGCGAGGAGCGCCAAGCTGAGGATCGCCGAGAAAATCGAGGATGGAGGGGCAAGGTCATGACGGAATTGAGGAAATGGAAGTTCAGCGACATCTGGTCGTGGCTCAAGAATGCGGCTCTGGCGACACTCAAGGGGGAATTGCTGCTGAGACTGCATGTCAGCCGCTATTTCATCCACATCATCTACACGTTCTTCCTTTTCTGGGTCAGCATCTGGCTGAGTCTCAGGATCGAGAAGACTTTGACAAGGGTTGAGGACAACCGGAAAGCCCTTGCCGACATGGAAATTTACCACGCTCAGAAGACCGTTGAGCTTGCGGGGCTTTCAAGGATGAGCAAGGTCCAGGCTATGCTGGAGGAATCAGGCTCGAAGTTGACGATGCCGGACAAACCGGCTGACAGGTTAAGCGAATAACGGCGATGGCGGCACCAAAACAGAACACGACAAAGAAAGAGCAGGACAGGATTGGTCTGATTCTGTACTGCTTCTACATCTTTTTGATGTTCGTCGGCCTGGCCGTGTTCGGCAGGATGCTCTACATCATGTTTATCTGGGAGCCGGACAAGGATCTGGTCAGATACTTCGTCCCTCCGAGCACAAGAAGCGTCATCGAACCCAAACGAGGAGCCATCATCGGCTGCGACGGGAAGTTGCTGGCCCTGTCGACCCCGATGTACGATCTTTACATGGACTGCACCGTGCTACAAAAGGATTTCAAGAGCGAGAAGGATCCACACAAGGCCGATAGCCTGGAGAACGACTGGCTGGGCAAGGCAAGGAGATTCACGTCCGGACTCTCCGTGGAGACCGGAATCAACGCCGATGAGTACTACAGGATGATCGTCAGGGGCAGGAATGAGAAAAAACGGTACATGAAGCTTCTCACAAACCTCGACAGAGGAACCCTTCTGCGTCTTGAAAAGCTCCCGCTGATGGAGGAAGGACAGTACAAGAGCGGAATCATCATAAGGAAAAGAGACACCCGCCAGTACCCTTACGGGGTGTTGGCGAGGCGTACGATCGGCTATGTCAAGGACAACCGGAACCAGAAGGCGGACGAGAGAGGGCGCAGCCATATCGGCATCGAAGGGAAATATGACTATGTCCTCCACGGCAAGGAGGGAGAGATCTGGCTCAGGCCTACGGACAACCGGGAGAAGATCCAGAACTACGACAGCACCTACGTGAAGCCTGAAGACGGACTGGACGTCCGGACAACGTTGGACATAACCCTTCAGGACATTGTCGACAAGGCTCTCCGCAGGCAGATCCAGGACAACATGTCCATCGACATGGGATGCGCTGTGATCATGGATGTCAAGACAGGCGCGATCAGAGCCATGGTCAACCTTACGAGGGATTCCACGGACATGAGTCTCAACGAGACCTACAACATGGCTATCGGGCTCGCTTCCGAGCCTGGTTCAGTGTTCAAGACCACGACATTGATGACTGCCCTTGAGGACGGGGTGATCAAATCCCTTGACGACAGGATCCCGACCAACAACGGAGTGATACCCGGCTACAAGCCGGACACTCATGTCCAGGGGATGAAAGACATCTCGATCCTGCGCGGATTTGAGATCTCGTCCAACTACGTGTTCCGCTATCTGGCCGTCAACAATTACTCCAACGACCCGAAGAAGTTTCTCGACAAGCTTTACCTTTATAAGATGGGACAGGCGTTCGACTTTGACCTGGACGGACTCACCGAGCCGGAGCTTCCTTCCCCGGATTCACCGAAATGGAGCGCGACCGACCTCGGCTCAGTCAGCATCGGCTACGCAGTCAAGGAAACACCGCTCCACATCCTCACGTTCTACAATGCGATAGCGAACAAAGGAAGGATGATGAAGCCGTATCTGGTCGAGAGTATCGAGAAGAACGGTTCGGTCAAGACAAGGAAAGGGGCAAGTGTGCTGAACGCGTCGATCTGTTCGAGAGCCACGGCCGACACCCTGCTCAGAGCCATGCGAGCCGTCACGTCAGAAGGAACGGCCACGAGATTGAAGGGAGCGAAGCTGAAGGTGGCCGGAAAGACCGGAACTTCCAGGCAGGTGCTTTCCGCGGAGGAGATAAAGAGATATGGGATGGAGACTCCGTATGTCACAAAGGACGGGAGCTATCACAATCTGGCGACTTTCGTAGGATTCTTCCCTGCGGACGCCCCGAAATACAGTGCGATCATCTGCGTGAAATCCGGACTTATCAGGGGAAGCGTCTACGGTGGTGTGATCCCTGCAGCTGCGATGCGTGAGATTGTCGACGCCATCTACGCCCTTGATCCAGAGTGGGGTTCGGAGCTTGACAACTCAGCGAAAGTTCCAAAGATGACATCAGCCGCGGAAGCCACGGCAAAGCCTGACACAAAAAATCCGGTTGTTCCGGATGTCACGGGACTGGGGCTGAAAGACGCCATGTACGTGATAGAAAACAGTGGATTCAGGTGTAGATATTCCGGGACAGGACATGTCGTGTCTCAGAATCCGAGAAACGGACAGAAAGCCGACAAAGGCTCAACCATAACGATCACATTGAAATGAGACTGGAAAACATCATAAGGAACGCCGGAGTCATCGAGGTGCGCGGAAACCGCGGCCTTGAGATAACCGACATCTGCAACGACTCAAGGGAGGTCACCCCCGGAGCCATATTCATCGCCGTGAAAGGGTACGCCCAGGACGGACACGCCTACATCGGGAAAGCGATCGCTTCCGGCGCGGCCGCCATCGCCTACGAAGACGAGGCCGCATTGGACAAGGCGGTCTCTGAATATGACATGGCTACATTGGACGGCCTTACGTTCGTCAAGGTGGCCGATTCCCGTCATGCCGTCGCCATGATGGCCGCGGATTTCTTCGACAACCCGTCCGGAAAACTCACCCTTGTCGGCATCACCGGTACAAACGGGAAGACAACCACCGTGACTCTGCTCTACCGTCTTTTCATGTCGCAGGGCTACAACTGCGGGCTGCTTTCCACCATCGCCAACTACATAGGTTCAAAGCGTCTTGAGACAGCGAACACGACGGCGGACCCGGTCACGATCAACCGCCTTATGAGCCGGATGGTGGACGCAGGATGCGAGTATTGCTTCATGGAAGTCAGTTCGATCGGGGTCGAGCAGGAGCGTGTGGCAGGCCTTGAGTTCAAGGTCGGGATATTCTCGAACCTGACTCATGACCACCTCGACTACCACAAGACTTTCGCTGAATACCTCCGCTGCAAGAAGCTGTTCTTCGACAACCTTCCCGCCACCGCCACGGCCATCACCAACATTGACGACAGGAACGGAGAGGTCATGGTGCAGAACACCAAGGCGAAGATCGTAAGATATTCGTGCAGGAGCATCGCCGACCACACCTGCCGCATCATGGAAGAGACGTTCGAGGGAATGCTTCTGAAAATCGACGGCCGGGAGATCTGGACAAGACTCATCGGCCAGCACAACGCCTATAACATTCTCGCGATCTACAGCGCGGCCATAGCGGTCGGCGCGGACCCCGACGAGACACTCGTGGCCATCAGCAAGCTGGAATCCGCCCCGGGACGTCTGGAAGTGATCAGAGGTCCGCGAAACCTTTCGGTTATCATAGATTACGCCCACACTCCTGACGCATTGGAGAACGTTCTCAAGACCCTGAAAGACATCGACGGAGGGCGGGAGCTGATCTGCCTGTTCGGATGCGGAGGCGACCGTGACAAGACAAAAAGGCCTGAGATGGCGGCGATCGCCGAACGTTTCGCCGACAGGATCATCGTCACCTCGGACAACAGCCGCACGGAAAAGACAGAGGACATCCTCGAGGACATACGCAAAGGATTCAGTCAAAAGGGATTGGCCAAGGCGATCTTCATAGCGGACAGGAAAGAGGCGATCCGCACGGCCATCATGTTCGCAAAGGACGGAGGCGTCATACTGCTTGCCGGCAAAGGCCACGAGACCTATCAGATAATCGGTACCGAGCATCGTCATTTTGACGAGCGTGAGGTGGTCGCGGAAGTTTTTGGCGACATGGGGAACAAATAGGAGGAAAAGAAGCGATGATCTACCATCTTTTTGAATATCTACGGCAATACGACATCCCTGGACAGGGGCTTTTCACCTACCTGTCTTTCAGGGCGATGCTGACCAGTGTCACGGCGATGCTGCTTTCGTTCTTCGCGGGACGAAGGATCATCAGATGGCTTCAGCTCAAACAGATCGGGGAAACGATCAGGGACTTGGGGCTGGAAGGCCAGATGCAGAAGAAAGGCACACCGACCATGGGCGGAATCATCATCATACTGGGTATCGTGGTTCCGGTCCTGCTGTTCTGCAACCTGCGGAACATCTACATCCAGCTTCTTCTTCTGACCACTGTTTGGTGTGGAGCCTTAGGATTCGCCGATGACTACATCAAGGTGTTCAAACACAACAAGGAAGGTCTCCATCCAAAAGCCAAACTGATCTGCCAGCTTGGCCTCGGGTTGGTCATCGCGCTCACAGTCTGCTTCAGCGACGACATCGTGGTCAGGGAGAAGGTTCCTGTGAAAGCCGGGGTGGCGAATGTGGTCGAGCAAGGCAACAGCAGTTCCCTGAACGTTGACTCGGAGACACTTGTGGCTCAAGACACCGGATGGAAGATGGAGAATGTGATCAAGAGCACGAAGACCACGCTGCCTTTCGTGAAAGACCACGAATTCGACTACAAGTGCTTCTCCCCGTTCAAAGGCAAGTGGGGATGGTACTGCAAATGGGCTGTGTACATGCTGATGATCGTGGTGGTCATCATGGCTTGCTCCAACGGCACGAACCTGACGGACGGCATGGACGGGCTGGCGGCAGGGACAAGCGCGATCGTCGGAGTGGTACTCGGCATTCTGGCCTGGCTTGGGGGCAATCTCATCAATTCAGGCTACCTGAACATAATGTACATTCCAGGCAGCGGCGAGATCGCCATCTTCATGTCCGCGTTCGTCGGCGCGCTGATGGGTTTCCTGTGGTACAATTCCTACCCGGCTCAGGTGTTCATGGGAGACACCGGCAGCCTCACTATCGGAGGAATCATCGGAGTGAGCGCGGTACTGATGAGAAAGGAGCTTCTGCTGCCGGTACTCTGCGGGATATTCCTTGTGGAGTCTCTTTCAGTCATCATGCAGAAAGCATATTTCAAGTACACCAAGAGAAAATACGGTGAGGGCAGAAGGATATTCAAGATGGCCCCTCTGCACCACCACTATCAGAAGGAAGGCATACCGGCGCTTGTCTCAAGACCGGAGCACGCCATACCGGAAGCGAAGATCGTGACCAGGTTCTGGCTCATCGGAGTCATCCTGGCGGTCACCACACTGGCATTGTTGAAGATTAGATAAGTTTATGAATATGAGCAGAATTGTAGTTTTGGGAGGCGCTGAAAGCGGGGTCGGAGCCGCTGTTCTCGCAAAGGTGAAAGGATTCGATGTTTTCCTTTCCGACTACGGTAAGATTTCTGAACACTTCGCCCAGGAGCTCCGCAAATGGGACATCAGCTTCGAGGAAGGGCACCACACCGAGGATCTCATCCTGAACGCCGACGAGGTGATCAAGAGCCCGGGAATCCCGAGCACCGCGCCGATCATAAAGAAGATCGAGGCGAAAGGCATCCACATCATCTCGGAGATCGAGTTCGCTGGCCGCTACGACACAGCGAAGAAAATCTGCATAACAGGAAGTAACGGAAAGACCACGACAACCTCTCTGATCTACTACCTGCTTCAGAACGCAGGCCTGAACGTCGGCCTCGGCGGCAACATCGGCAAGAGCTATGCCTATCAGGTGGCCACCGAACGCTTCGACTACTACGTTCTGGAAATCAGCAGCTTCCAGCTGGATAACTGCTACGATTTCCGTCCGGACATCGCGATCATCACAAACATCACCCCGGACCACCTTGACCGCTACGACTACCAGATGGAGAACTACGTGAAGGCCAAATTCCGTCTCACGCAGAACCTCCGTCCCGAAGACTGCTTCATCTTCGACTCCGACGACGAGATCACGATAGAACACCTCAACAAGATAATCCTTTCAGCCAAACGCCTGCCGTTCACCCAAAAAGACGAGGTGAAGCAAGGGGCGTACCTCAAAGGCGACAAGATTGTCGTGAGGTTCGGCGAGGAGGAATGCGACATATTCCTGAAAGAGCTCGCCCTTGGCGGAAAGCACAACATCTACAACTCGATGGCGGCGGCCTTGGCCGCGAAGGCATCCGGGATCGACAACAAGACCATCCGCGAGGCCCTGTCCACATTCCAGCCTATCGAGCACAGGCTTGAGCCGGTCCTGAGCATCAAGGATGTGCTGTACATCAACGACTCAAAGGCGACCAATGTCGATGCCGCATGGTATGCGCTTGAATGCCAGAAGCGTCCGATCGTGTGGATTGTCGGAGGAACCGACAAGGGCAACGACTACGAGGTCCTCAAGCCTCTTGTCAAGGAGAAAGTCAAGGCCATCGTCTGCATGGGGCTCGACAACCACAAGTTCCACGAGGCGTTCGAGGGAATTGTCGGGAAAGACAAGATCGTGGACACCAAGTCCGCCGACGAGGCGGTAAAGGCCGCCAGCGGATTCGCCGAGTCAGGAGACGTCGTGCTGCTCAGCCCGTGCTGCGCCAGCTTCGATCTCTTCACCTGCTACGAGGACCGCGGCGAGAAGTTCAAGGAAGCAGTGAGAAGACTCTAAAGGTTCAATGAATATGGCCGAGGAAACAAAGAAAAAGAAGACTCTCTGGAACTTCGTGGATTCCCTCGAAGGAGACAAGGTTGTGTGGATGATCGTCATACTGCTCATCCTGTTCTCCATCGTGGCCATATTCTCATCCACCTCCCTGTTGGCCCTTCAGCAGAAAACGACCAGAATGGCAATCATCAGCGAACAGCTCGTCGTGTCTCTGGCGGGACTGGGAGTGATTGTCCTCTGCTGCTGCATCAAGAAGATCGGATTCTTCAGGATAGTCTCACAACTGGGCTATGCGGTTTCCATAGGCCTGTTGTCGATTCTGGCGCTTCACATCTCCGCAGGTCCGATCAAAGCCCTCTACATCAACCACGCATGGCGCATCGTGTCCGTCTTCGGATTTCAGGTCCACGTCTTTGAGGTTGTGAAAGTGGCCATGATCATGTACCTGGCATGGGCCGTCAACGCTTTCCGCAACGACAGTTTCGTGATCGCAAACCTGCTCGGGGAAAAACATCCTTTCTGGAAACGGCCTATTGTCAAGAAGTTCGTCTACATCTACATCCCGATCTGCAGCGTCTGCCTGATCATGATGATGGGCAGCCTGTCCAGCACGGTGTTCATCGGAGGCATGATGTTCATCACAATCCTGATCGGAGGAATCAGCGTCAAGGAACTTGTCAAACCGGTGACGGCCCTGGTGCTGTTCTTGGGAGTCGTCGCTTTCATAGATTCCAACCGTGACGGCAAGAAACTGTTCCCGCACCTGGATTCCGCCATCGGCCGCGTCACCGGAGCCGGAACGGAGGACAATCTGAAGATAATACGAGAAAAACCGCAGAACAGCAAGGAGTTTCAGGACGCCCTCGACGACATCAAGCAGCCGATAAGCGCGAAGATAGCCATCCATGAGGGACAGCTGATCGGCAAAGGGCCGGGACGAAGCACCCAAAGGTATGTCGTTCCCATCATGTTCGAGGACTACATGTACAGTTTCATAGTAGAGGAATACGGACTGCTCGGAGGACTGTTCGTCATCATCCTCTACATAAGCCTTCTTGCCAGAGGATCGATCATAGTCAGGAACTGTGACAACCATTTCGCCAAGACAGCGGTGGCAGGGCTTGTGCTGCTCATCACCTGTCAGGCCATGATGCACATAGCCATCAATTGTGACATGGGTCCGCTCACAGGGCAGACACTCCCGATGATCAGCCACGGCAACTCTTCGTTCCTGATGTTCAGCCTGGCGTTCGGCATCATCTTGTCCATCAGCAAGATGGCAAAGAGAAAGATCGCCAGGGAGGCGGCCAAGGCAGAGCCGTTGGTAGACAGGGTGATAAAGGACGAGGTAAGCAGCGGACTGGACGATCTGGATCAGATGGAGAGCGGGCTTTCCGATCGGGACAATGACATCACAGGGCCGGAGGACGAAGTCCCGGTCCAACATGAGAATGACATCCCGGACTACGGGATTGATGACCATAACAATGAATAGTATGGAGCATAAAGCATTGAGAGTCATAATAAGCGGAGGCGGCACAGGAGGTCACATCTTCCCGGCCGTCTCGATCGCGAACAAACTGAAGGAACTGAACCCGGAGACCGAGATCCTGTTCGTCGGAGCCGAAGGCAAGATGGAGATGGAGAAAGTGCCGGCCGCAGGTTACAGGATTGTGGGGCTGCCTATCGTGGGACTGCAACGTCAGCTCAACCTCAAGAACATACTCAACGACCTGTGCGTACCCTTCAAGGTCGCTGCCAGCCTGCTGAAGGCAAAGAGGATCATAAAGGAGTTCAAACCCCAAGTCGCGATCGGGGTCGGAGGCTATGCCAGCGCTCCCCTGCTCTGGGCCGCGACAGGGATGCACATCCCGGCTTTGATCCAGGAGCAGAACGGGTTCGCCGGACTGACCAACAAGAAGCTCGGGAACCGGGTGCAGAGCATCTGCGTGGCCTACGAGGGGATGGAAAAATTCTTCCCAGCCGACAAGATCGTCATGACTGGCAATCCGATCAGAAGCATCATAGTCCCCGCCACTCCGGAAATGAAAGAGGAGGGTGTCAAGGAATATGGTCTCGATCCACTCAGAAAGCACATTTTCATTGTGGGGGGAAGCCTTGGAAGCGCGCGGTTCAACCAGTGCATGAAGAAATGGATCACGGACGGATGCCCGGGAATTGACGGTGTCGACGTTCTGTGGCAGTGCGGGAAGCATTACAAGCCGGACATCGACAAGTTCATGGACGAGCAACGGGCCAAGAATCCGGATGTTGTCAGACATATTCATCATTCGGATTTCATCGGGAGGATGGATCTCGCCTATGCGGCGGCCGACGTCGTCGTCTCACGTTCCGGAGCCAGTTCCGTGTCGGAGCTCTGCGCCGCCCGCAAGGCCGTGATATTCATCCCGTCTCCTAATGTCGCCGAGGATCACCAAACCCACAACGCGATGGCTCTGGTGAGGAAAGACGCGGCTGTGGTAGTAAAGGATTCCGAAGCGATGGAGAAAATGATCCCGACTGCGCTGGAACTGCTGAAAGACCCGGCGAGGATCGCCACGCTTGAGGAGAACGCCGGAAAGATGGCTCTGCCTGACGCGGCGGAAAAGATAGCGGAAGAGGTTTACAAATTGGTCAAAGGTTAGACATGTCAAAATATTCAAAGATTTATTTCATAGGTGTCGGTGGCATCGGCATGAGCGCCATCGCAAGGTACTACAAATTCAAAGGGTATCCGGTAGCGGGCTACGACAGGACACCGTCCGACTTGACCCACGCCCTTGAGAAAGAAGGGATTGACGTGCATTACAATGACGACCCGGACTACATTCCGAAAGATGTGGCCTCGACTTTGGTTGTCTACACTCCGGCGATTCCGACGGATTTGAAGGAACTTGTTTATGTCAAGGAGCACGGCTACACGCTTGTCAAGAGATCCCGGATGCTGGGTGAGCTGGCCGAAGGGCAGACATGCCTTGCCGTGGCCGGGACGCATGGGAAGACCACCACAAGCACCCTCGTGGCTCACATACTGACCGAAAGCGGGAAAGGCTGTTCCGCTTTCCTCGGAGGCATCTCCAAGAACTACGGGACCAATCTCCTGACAAGCCACACACCGACAATCGTGGCGGAGGCAGACGAATTCGACCGTTCATTCCTCCAGCTTCATCCCGCGATCGCCGCGATCACAGCCATGGACGCCGACCATCTGGACATATACGGGACCCTCGAGGAGTATCAGAAAGCGTTCAAGGCTTTCGCCTCGCAGGTAAGCCGCACCTTGATAGTGAAACTCGGGCTGGACATCACCCCGGAAGACACAAACGCCAGGATCCTGCACTACAGCTACGACAACCCGGACGCCGACTACTATGCGGCCAACGCCAAACCGGACGAGGTCGGGCACTATATTTTCGACCTTGTCTATCCGGAAGGGGTGATCAGCGGCATCAGAGTCGGAATCCCGGGCTGGGTCAATGTCGAGAACAGTGTCGCCGCGGCCGCGGTTTGTCTTAACCATGGAGTGCCACCGGAAGCCATCAAAGAAGCGATCGGAACATATTCAGGTGTCAAACGCAGGTTGGACGTGCACCTGAACACTCCGCACCTGTCATACATTGATGACTATGCCCATCATCCGAAAGAATTGGCATCGGCGATCTCCTCGATGAGAGGAATATTCCCGGGAAGGAAGCTCACGGCAATATTCCAGCCGCACCTTTTCACCCGGACGAGGGATTTCGCCGATGATTTCGCCGCCGCCTTGAGCAAGGTGGACAAACTGATCCTGCTGGACATCTACCCTGCAAGGGAAGAGCCTATCCCGGGAGTCACATCCGAGCTGATCTTCGACAAGGTCACCGCTCCGGAGAAAGTCCTGCTGAAGAAAGAGGAGCTGATGGACTACCTGAGAAACGAACCCGTCGACGTGCTGGCCACCTTCGGAGCCGGCAACATCGACAGGTTCATCGCGCCGATCACCGAACTTCTTGAGGAAAGGTTGAAAAAATGAAAAAAGGTCTCAGGATAACCTTCGTCGCGGCGGCGTTCTGTCTGCTCGGTCTGATCTGCGTTGTCATCCACGGGATGAACGAAAGGCGGATCGGCCAGCTCACATGCGCTGGCGTCAAAGTGGAGTTCATGGATGACTTCAACTTCGTGACCGTCAAAGACGTGGAAGGCTATCTGAACAAAGGCTACGGCGCCTACATCGGACAGCGGCTTGACAGCGTGGACCTGCGGAAAGTCGAGAATGTCCTGGATGGCAAGAGCGCTATCCTCAAGGCCGAGGCCTACACGACTCCAGACGGCTACCTGAACGTCAGGATCCGGCAAAGAGAGCCAGTCATCAGGTTCCAGAAAGACAACAACGGGTACTACGCCGACGAGAAAGGGTTCCTGTTCCCGCTCCAGAAGAACTACACGTCCATGGTTCCGATCATAGACGGAGCGGTGCCGTTGAATGTGGAAAGGGGCTACAAGGGGGAGCCTAAGACCAAGGCGGAGAGGAAATGGCTTTCGGAAGTGATACAAATGGTGAATTTCATGCAAGACTCCGGGACATGGTCCGAAAACATCTGTCAGATCACGGTTAAGGACAACGGAGATCTGGTCATGATCCCACGCCAAGGGAAAGAGAGGTTTCTCTTCGGACCGCCGTCCGGCTTTGAAAGCAAGTTCGACAGGATAGGACGCTACTACACCACCATCCTGCCCGAGAAAGGAGCGGGATTCTATTCGATTGTGAATGTTAAGTACAACGGGCAGATTGTCTGCAGAAAACAGTAAGTGAATATGGAAGAGAGATACATAGCATCCGTTGATTTGGGCACGTCAAAACTGGCCGTCTGTGTGGCCAGGGTTCAGGATCAGAATGTCGAGGTGATCTACTACAAGGAATCACCGTCGCTTGGCATACGCTACAGCTATGTCCTGATTCCGGGAAAGGTAAAGGCAGAGCTGAGGGCTGCCATAAGCGAGGCTCAACAGGCTCTGAGGATCAAGATCCAACAGGTTATCGTCGGGCTGCCGCGCTGGTACGTCCGTCAGGAGACGGCCTCGGCAAGCATGACAAGACCTGAGCCGGACGATCTGATTCAGGAAAGCGAGATCCGCGCCCTGAAGTCCATGGCCCTGGAGTCCTACCCGTTGGAGGACTCGGCCAAGGAAGTTATCTATGGGGCGGTGGCCCAGTCATTCTCGACGGAGGACTGCATCAACGAGCCAGAGAACGACATCGTGGGCATGGCAGCGGAGACCCTCGAAGGCAACTTCAAGGTGTTCATCGGGAACCGGAGATATTCATCGAACATCGACAACGTCTTCAACGACCTGGGAATCGCCATAGCGAAGAAATATTTCACTCCGGGCATCACCGCGCGCGCCGTGCTGAAGTCCGAACAGATGGAGAACGGTGTCGCGCTGATCGACATCGGAGCGGGAGTAAGCTCCGTCACCATATTCAAAGACAAGATCATGCGCTTCTACGCCGCCATTCCTTTCGGCGGCAACAGCGTGACGAATGACATCAAATCCGAGTGCAACTTCTCGTTTGAGCTTGCCGAGAACATCAAGAAAGCCTACGGCGCATGCATGCCGAACAAGTTGTCCTCGCTTGGTGAGAAGTCCATCCAGATTGTGGACGAAGACGGGAACGCCACCGCCCAGGTTTCGGTGAAATACATCTCCGAGATCATCACGGCGAGGATGAAGGAAATCATCGAGGCCCTTCTGTTCAGGATTCAGGAAAGCGGCTACGCTTCCGAGGACATACTCAGGGCAGGCGTGGTCGTGACAGGAGGCGGGGCCGAGCTTGTGAACTGCGCCAATTACATCAAGGAACTGTCGGGATATTCAGTGAAGATCGGCAGGCCGAGACGATTCTTCTCCTGCGAAGGATGTCCTGAGGCAAGCGAGGCAAGCGCCGCGACCTCGATGGGCATGATACTGTCCGCGAAGAGCGACCGCCTTCTGAACTGCGTCAATGAAATCACGGCAAGGGTGGTCAAACCGGTCGCCACGAAGGATGCCGCGGTCACGGCTCCAAAGGAAACTGAGTCCATCGGGAAAGAACCGGAAGCAATCGCACCCATGGAAGAGACCGAGAGCGCGGCTCCTACACAGAGGGAAGAGCCTCGCGATGGGGCTCCGGAGACTGAATATGACCCATATTCCGCAATTGAGCATCCCGCTATAGAAGCCTCTGTCGCGGCCACACAGGATGAGGACGAGGGGCCAGGAGTGTTCGACAAGCCGACAGACGAGGAGATCAAGGAATATGAGGCCAAGAAACGGAAAGAGAGAAAGGAAAAGAAAGAGCACCGGAAGCTGTTCAATTTCACTTGGACAAAACACATTCTGGGCAAGGTCGGGGAAACGGTAGGAGAACTGTACAACGACATGAACGACGAGGAAGTTTAACAGACAGGTTATGGGAGACATTATTGACAATTTCGACATTGATGTGGCTGAGGTCAGCCCGTTCATGACACCTATCCAGTCGATGATCAAGGTGATCGGCGTGGGTGGCGGCGGCTGCAATGCGGTGAACTACATGTTCAGGGAAAAGGTGGAAGGTTGCAGCTTCATTGTCTGCAACACCGACCGGCAGGCCCTTGACGGGAGTCCTGTTCCTGTCAAGATCCACATCGGAGAGAACGCCCTCGGCGCCGGAACCGATCCGGCCAAGGGCCGTAAAGCCGCTCTCGAAGCGCACGATCAGATTGAGAAGGTGGTCCTTGGTGAAGACACACAGATGCTCTTCATTACCGCAGGAATGGGAGGAGGCACAGGCACTGGGGCCGCTCCCATCATCGCCAAGATGGCCAAGGACAAGGGCGTTCTGACCGTCGGGGTGGTAACCCTTCCGTTTGAGAACGAGGGAGAGAATGCGATGTCCCGTGCCATCGACGGCATCCATGAGCTGGTGAAGAATGTGGACAGCCTCCTGATCATCAACAACGAGAAACTCTACGATTTCTTCGGCAGCCATCTGGTGCATGAGGCGTTCCCGAAAGCGGACGAGGTCCTCTCCACGGCCGTGAAGGGCATCACCGAGATCATCAGCCGCCCGGGCTACATCAATGTGGATTTCGAGGACATCAAGACCATGATGCGCAACAGCGGCATGGCCCTGATGGGTTGCGGCACAGGCACCGGGAAAAACAGGATCGAGGACGCCGTCAAGGGGGCGCTACAGTCCCCCCTCCTGAATGACTTCGACCTCAAGACAGCCAAAAGTCTGCTCATAAACATCACCTGCGGCAAGAACGACAAGGGCCTCACGATGGATGACCTTTCCGAGATCAACCACAAGATCTCTGAATATACCGGCAATGTCAAGAAGTTCAAGACCGGTCTCGTCTGGATGACCGACCCTGAAATCGGAGACAGGATTCAGATCACCGCCATCGCCACAGGGTTCAAAGTCAATGACTTGAGAAAGATAGCCCGAGCCGATCTCGGCAACATTATCCTGATCGGAAAGGATTTCACGTTCGAAAGGCAGTCCCTGCCCGAGCCCGAGGACGAGATCAACCTCACCGGCAAGGTGAAGATCATCGGCTACAACACCTCCGACAACGTCAAGCGCTTCCATTTCGACCCGGACAAGAAACCAGTCCTTGCGGTAGAGCACGGCCAGAACCTCGCCGAACTGGAGCGCATCCCCGCCATCAAACGCGCCGACCGCTCTGAAAAGGAGCAGGTGTAGGGCACCCTGCAAAGAGTACTACCCGAAAATGTCGCGGAGTTCCTTGTTGCTGAGTTTGCCGATCCAGCTTTCACCTGTGGAGACGGTCATTTCGGCGAGATGCTTCTTGCGCTGGATCATCTCATCTATTCTTTCCTCGAAGGTGTCCTTGGTGATGAAACGGTGCACCATCACGTTCTTGTTCTGGCCGATGCGGTAGGCTCGGTCGGTGGCCTGGGCCTCCACGGCAGGATTCCACCAAAGGTCGAAATGGATCACGTGGGAGGCGGCGGTCAGGTTCAGTCCGGTTCCGGCGGCCTTCAATGACAGGATGAATATTTTGTCCTCTTTTCCGTTCTGGAAACGGGACACCATCTCGTTGCGCTGCTTGACCGAGCAACCTCCGTGATAGAACATCGGAGCCTTGCCCATACGGTCGGTGACAAACTTCACGAGCATCTCGCCCATCTCCTTGAACTGGGTGAAGACCAGCACCTTTTCTCCGGCGTCCACGATTCCGTCAAGCCGGTCGAGCAGCATCTCCACCTTGCCCGAAAGCGATGGAGACAAATTTCCGTTCTTAAGGTATTGCGCTGGATGATTGCAGATTTGCTTCAACGCCAGAATCATCTGAAGGATAAGTCCTTGCCTTTCAAACAAAGCGGCGCTGTCTGAAGTATCCTTGCCCTCGATCTCAGCCATAGCGGCATCCAGAGTCTTGTGGTACAGAGCAGCCTGCTCAGGAGACAAGGCTGAATATTCATTAATCTCCACCTTGTCCGGAAGGTCACTGATGACGGTTTTATCGGTCTTCATCCTTCGCATCATGAATGGTGAAGTCACCTTGCGGAACCTTGCAGCGCACTCCTCATCGTTGTACAACTGAATCGGGTTGGCATATTCACTCTTGAAGGATTTGAGGTTGCCGAGGTAACCGCTGTTCGCATAATCCATTATGCTCCAGAACTCGGTCAGGCGGTTCTCGACAGGAGTGCCGCTGAGCGCGATTTTCGTGTCAGCGGTCACGGAACGGACGGCCTTGCTCTGGATCGCGGCTGGATTCTTGATGTTCTGCGCCTCGTCGATCACCATCACGCTCCACTTGACTTTCGCGAATATCTTCAGATCCGAGCGAAGCACCCCGTAGGTTGTGAGGAGTATATCCACACGTCCTTCTGGCCCCCGCCTCCCGGTGCCGTGATAAATGAACGAGGTCAGTTCAGGAGCGAAACGAGAAATCTCTGCCTGCCAGTTGGAGAGAAGTCCCGTAGGCACGACCACAAGCGCAGGCTTCTCACTCAGCACACCTTCATCTTTCATCTTTTGAAGCAGAGTGATGGTCTGAAGCGTCTTGCCAAGTCCCATGTCATCAGCCAGAATAGAGCCGAACCCGACTCGCAAATTCCTGTAGAGCCATGAATATCCACGCTTCTGGTAAGGGCGCAACTCGGCCTTGACTCCATCCGGCACAGGGATTTCTTCTTCTTTGGTAAATCTTTCTATAAGTTCCTTAGCCTCTTCGGAAAGGACAATCGGGGCGGAATCATATTCTCCGAGGATGGCAGCCTGAAGCATCTCGCCGGGGCTGACATTTCCCATTCCAGCGATAGCCTTGTTGACCTTTTCCAAATCCTCCGGAGAGGTGTAGATGTACTGCCCCTTGAATTTCAACAGTTTTCCAGCCTGTCCGAGAAGCCTGTGGAACTCTTCGGCAGAGACCACCTCATCGCCCAAAGCGACTTCCCACTCGAACTCAAACAGATCCGCAAGACGGATGCAGGTCAGCGAGCTGTCCACTTTCTTTTTCAGTTTCAGCGTCGGCTTCGGCCTTATGAGACTTTCCAACGATTTTGGAAGGAACACTTTGACACCCAGCAGCTTGATCGCTGGAATAATCCTCATCAGAAGCGGCACAAACTCATCCAATGAATACCTCAACGCTGGTGTCGCCTTCCTGGCGATATAGCGTCCCACCTCAGGGATAATGACAGAAAGATCCGTGAACGCCTTCAGAATCGCAAGCCGCGACTGCGCAAATTCGTCCTTGGTGAGGATTTCAGATAATGGAGTTATCCACTTCTCCGGAGCCTCGGCATCCTCGACCCCAAGATTCACGTAGAACATCCCATCCACATTCTCATCAACAGTAAGCACCGGCACGAAACGAGATTGGCGTATTGAATATGACGACAGCCATGCGGAAACGCTCCCCGGAATCTCCCGCTCGCCCGGCTGGTCGAAGGCATAGCGCTCATTGTCAAAGAATAATCCCGTGATGGGTCTGTGCGAAGCAAGGCTGAGTTCCGGAACGAGTTTGCCCAAAAGGTACGAGACCAAAATTTCGGCCTTGTTCTTCACGTATTTGGCTGACTTCCCGACCTTGAACCGGATCATCGTGTCCGGGATGATGGCATCCAAAGACTCCATCAGAGATGTCACCTCAGGATCCACAGTGCAAGGAACCCACCTCACGGCATAATTTCCATCCGTCAACCGGACCACCTGCGGTGCGATGTCTCCGTTGGCCATCAAGTGCATAGATGCCAAAAATCCTTGATGCAAGGCAGCCACGCTTGGGGAATAATCCGGAATGAAATCCGGATTGATGCCAACTAACTCACGCAGGACGGCATTCTCGTCCGCTTCAGCGAATTCTTCACCGTCAGGCGAATAGTTCATACTCCAATTCAAAAGCGGATCGGCCTCCAGTGACACGGTGGAATCACCAGACAGAGCATATTCAGAACATTCACTGGAAAGCATCCGAGGCGGGAAAAGCCTCTCCGAAGTGAGTTTCCCCTCAAAGAATTTGACCGCGTTGCCGCTGACTTTCCGCATCTGCGATGAGTACTGTTCCTTGAAGTCACCGCTCAAATCGAATGTCGGGTTTGGCGGAAGCAGCATCAGGAGGACATCCAGCCTGTCCGAAAGGCGCGAGAAGTTAACTCTATTGAACTCAGGTGCATCCTTATTTACCTCCTTGACCGATTTTCTTAGCTCGATAACGTCTTTGATCGATGGTACGGTGGCTGTCTTCGCGGCTTCATCCACCGTAACCCCACGTTTCTTAAGCTCCTCCAGCAAATCCACATTGTGGATCGTAAAGACAAGGAATGGATTGTTGTCGATCTCCCTGCTCATCATGTAGATGACAGCAGCCAGATGTTTGCATGGCACTGCCCAGTCCGGGCAGCTGCACTGCATCTTGAAGTCAGTCCATTTCTCCGGGAATATCCTGAGCCCACACTCCGAAGCGATGTCCATAACCTCCGGATCCAGCTCATGCTTAAGCAGTTTCGAGACGATGTCCGGCCTCTCCATAATCCCCTGAAGGAGCTTCTCCACATCCTCCGGAAAAAACGGTGGCACAATGATGGTCACTGAATATGCCCGTGGCCGTCTTCCCTTCACCTTCGCGCTGATGACATTCCCCTTGATCTTGATCTCCCTCACCGCACCTGTGCGGGCGTATGTCGCCCCGCGCGGAATCCTGTTCTCATAGTCGATGTGCGTCAGCGAAAGCAGCCACCTGCTCCCCCACCATGTGTTCCCGAAACCCTTTGCCATAAATCTAATTGTTATTTGTTTACAAATTTAGCCATCAGTGAATAAATTATGCAAGATTCCCCCTACTACCTGATGCACAATCTATTCAATTAATCATTCGTAGTGGATAAAAATGGCATTATTTATCCATTACACGAATATTATTTGGGAAAATGACTCTAATAATTGAGCCCGAAGTGCCAGAGCGGAATGACGTTGCCGTTGGCATATTCAATGTCATCTTTCACGACTATGCCTCCATTTATTCCCTCTATCTGTTTTTGACCCTTTTTTCGGCCACCTATCTCAAAGGTGTTTTTACCGATTACGAAATCAGATTCTTTTGACGAGATGACCTCGTTACGGACCTTCGTCTGATTATAGAAAAATGTCTCCCGAACATTACCGATGTCAACAGAACTTCCGGACAGGGCATACATCAGATTCGGATTATCGATATAAACTTTCTCAACTTTGCCAAGCCCACGAAGTCCCCCGGTATCATCTCTCAGCTGGCCGATAAGGCCAGTCTTTTCCAGATATGTCAGATATTCAGGAACATTGTTCTTGCTCACCCCTATCTCTACCGCCAATTTCTCCATGCTTGGCTTGTAAGGTGCCAACGAAGCTATGATGGCAAGCATCTTCTTCAACTTGCGGGCGGTGGAAGCCTTAAGGTTGGCGTGCTGTGCGATGTCCGACTCAATCGTCCGCGACACAACCTGTTGCAAACGCATCTCGAATCCTATCTCACCCGAAAAAGGATAATAGCCCTTCTTCAAATATTCACGGAAATATGGCAACGGATGCTCGACACCTGGAATCTCTCCTTTTCCGGCAAGTATCTCATCCAATGAATATGTTGGTGTGTCAATTTTGTGAAAGAATTTCAGATACTCTCTGAACGAGAGTCCGCTCATAGGATAGACAAGCGCGCGACGGCTCAGATCAGCGGCACCGTCCTCGATATCCAAAATAGAAGAACCGGTGAACACCACATGCAAATCCGAATGAACATCATAAATCTGCTTCAGCTCCCGTGACCAATCACTATACTTATGGACCTCATCGATGAACAGATGTGTACCCCCATCCTTGACAAACTCGTCCGCCAGATCGGATAGTCTATGGTCAGCGAAATATGTGTGGTCAGCCGAGACATAAATAAATCGTCCTTTATCTTGATTTTCAACAATATACTGCCTTATCATCGTAGACTTTCCGATTCCTCTCGCACCCGTGATCCCGACAAGCTGCGCCTCCCAGGGAATATCCTGATAAAGATACCGATGAAACTCCGTTGGAGTTTTCCCCAGCATCTCCATCATATATTCATTAAGTTGTGTGTCAATCATAACGGCATGAATTTGTTTAGATTTCGCACAAAGATAGCAAAATTCCCTTATTGAGGGAAGAAAATATAGGGAATTTTCCCTCATTGAGGGAAAACAGTCGCTTCGACAAGCTCAGCGACCTGAACTGTCAGACTTGACAAGAAATAAACACATATTTTATCCGGAGAAATGCCCATTGGCCGGACAAACAAACTATAATACGCACTTTGTCCGGCGAAAGGGTGTTTCACCGGACAAAGCGATTTCTTAAAGCGGGAGGCTTACAGGCTGTATCTAAGGGTCGTGCCACTGTAAGCAAACCGGCTACTGACTTGTCATCAGAAGCAACGCCAGGCTTACGCCAGACGGGTGGTGGCGTAGGCGATGCGGGCGAGGGTTTCGGGCTTGCCTATGCGGACGATAATGTCTGCGATGCCCAGACCGCTGGCGGCTCCGGCGAGGGTCAGACGGGTGGCGTTCATCACCTTGCCCATCGGCCATTCGTTGCCTCGGATGAAGTCCTCAAGAGCCTTTTCGAAGGCTGGGACAGTCCATTCTCCGGCATATTCATTGACAAAGGAAGCGACCTTGGCGACATATTCAGCGACCTCCGGCTTCCAGAACTTGTCCACGTCCTTGGCGAGGAACGGTGCGGTGGCGGCATCGTCATAGACCTTCGCACGGGGATCGACCTGACGGCGCGGATCGTTACTCTGTGGCTCCACGGCGGCTCCGGCCTTGATTCCGTACTTCTCGAAATCCTGCGGAGAGACGAACAAATACGAAGCGATTGTCCAGAAATCCTTCACGAAAGTGGCTCTCTCCTTGATGAACGAAACCACATTCTGAACGTAACCTTTTGTGAATATGTGCTTGTTCAGATAGGCACCCGATTCGTTGGCCTCAGCCCCGGCGGCCTTGGCGCGATCAGGGCTCTCGACAACCTTCATTCCATGTTCCTCAAGAACAGGTACGAACAGCGAAGCGAGTTCCTCGTCGGATTTGAGGCGGAGATATTCCTTGTTATACCAGCGGGCCTTCTCCGGATTGAAGCGGGCTCCGGACTTGACGATACGGTCGAGGGAGAAAGCCTTGATCAGCTCGTCCATCGTGAACATCTCGCGGTCGTCGCCTGGGTTCCAGCCCAGGAATGCCAGCAGATTCACGAAAGCCTCCGGGAAGTAGCCGTCCTCACGGTAGCCTCTGGAGACCTCTCCCTGGGCGTTCACCCACTTGAGCGGGAAGACAGGGAATCCAAGTTTGTCACCATCACGTTTGCTGAGCTTACCCTTACCGTCCGGCTTCAGAAGCAGGGACAGGTGGGCGAAGCGAGGCATCGTGTCCTCCCAACCGAAAGCCTTGTAAAGCATGTAGTGGAGCGGCAGGGACGGAAGCCATTCCTCTCCTCTGATGACCTCGGTGATCTCCATGAGGTGATCGTCCACGATGTTGGCGAGATGATAGGTAGGCAGTTCGTCGGCCCTCTTCCACAGTACCTTGTCGTCGAGAGTGTCGGTGTTCACCTCGATGTGGCCACGGATCAGATCGTCCATCTTCACGACCGTGTCAGTAGGCATCATAAAGCGCACCGTCCAGTCGGAAGTCTCCTCAAGCAACCTCTTGACCTCATCCTGGGGAAGGGTCAGCGAGTTGCGCATCTTCATTCTGGTCACCTGGTTGTAGATGAAGGTCTGGCCGGAAGCCTCGGCCTCGGCGCGGGCTTTCTCAAGAGCCTCGGAAGAGTCGAAGGCATAGTAGGCGTAGCCATTCTCTATCAACTGCTCAGCGTACTTGCGATAGATTCCGCGCCTCTGGCTCTGACGGTAAGGAGCGTGAGGATGGCGCTCGGAAGGGGTCTCGACAACCTTTCCGTTCTCATCCACGCCTTCGTCAGGTATGATTCCGCACCAGTTCAGGGCCTCGATGATATATTCCTCGGCCCCGGGGACGAACCTGTGGGAGTCTGTGTCCTCGATTCTGATGATGAAATCACCCCCGCGCTGCTTGGCGTAGAGGTAGTTATAGAGAGCCGTGCGGACTCCGCCCATGTGCAGCGGGCCGGTCGGCGACGGAGCGAATCTTACTCTTGTCTTTCTGGTCATGTTGTTAAAAGGTAAAACGAGGCTGGCCCGATTCAACGTGGTCAGCCTCTGCCATATTCTTGAAAATTAAAGTTTTGAAGCGACAACCCTGCGAAGATCCTTGTCATTCTTGATAGTCTCGGAACTTAGGGTTCCGTCAGCGATCACATAGGCCACAGGCAGTCCACGGTTGATGTTGTAGAGCACGGCTGCCTGCGAAGCGGCGCCAAGTCCGTCGCACACATTGATCCACGGAAGCCTCTGGCTCTTCACGGCGCTCGCCCACACACCCTTGTCGGTGTCAAGGGACACTGAATATATCTCCAGTCCCTTGGAATGATACTCCTTGTAGAACGGCAGAAGCACATCCTGATTGAACATCTTCTGAGCGGCGTCGGCGGCTTGCCAGAAATAGACCAGAACGACCTTTGACTTCACCTCGCTCAACCTGACCTTGGCCCCGTCCACAGACGGAAGGTTCAAATCAGGGTAAGTGCTCTCCTGAGCGTTCTGAACCTGTTGGCTGAGATTGAATATATTGAATCTCTTCTCGGCTTCTTTCTTCAGCGCCGCCACATACTTCGAATCAGGATAGACCGTCATCAACGAGTCATGAACATTCTTGAACAGAATAGCGTCAGTGGTCTGACTGAAAATAGGGAAGTTCTCGTTGACCTTCTGGTACAGAACCGGGATGGCCGTCAGCGATTTGGAATTCTCGATGATGTACTTCACGCACTGGCGGTAGTATTCAATGTAATCCTTCGAAGCCGCCGCATTGTCGCCTTTGGCGGCATCCGAGGCGAACCTGTCCATGAACGCAGCGAAGTCCTCCTCCGTCCGGCGAAGCTTCTCGCTCTCGGCGGAACCTTCCACGGAGTACTTTCCGAGTGTGTCGGAAGTCACCTTCACGTTGTCACCTTTCTGCAAAAGCAGAGAGGCGATCTTGGTGTCCCCCTTGAAGAGATAGACGAACTGCGGCTGTCCCTTAAGGACATCAATCCTGCATGAATATGCTCCTTTCGCATCCGTCTTGACTGTGTCCAACGCCACAAGCGAGTTGCCGCTGAGTTGTTTTAAAATCACCTGAGTGTCAGGAGCACCGGTGAGTGTTCCTTTGATCTGAGCCTTATCCGAGCACGAAGACGCGGCGACCAGAACGGCTGCCGCAAGAAGTAAGTTTCTACAATTTTTCATATTCATTGAATATAGCTTCGGCTATCGCCTTGTTTTCCTCAGGTGAGACCTCCAGACGCTTTTTCTTGATGTCCATGTCGGCCTCGGTCTGGAGCGGCACCAGATGGATGTGGGTGTGAGGCACTTCCATACCCAACACACAGACTCCAACCCTCTGGCAAGGCACGGCGGCCTTGATGGCTATCGCCACCTTGCGGGCAAACGCCCACAACCCTTCGTAGGTCTTCTCGTCCAGATGGAAGATGTAGTCATCCTCGACGTTCTTCGGGATGACAAGAGTATGCCCTTTCGCAAGAGGGCTTATGTCCAGAAAGGCGTAGAACTCATCGCTCTCGGCCACCTTGAATGAAGGAATCTCCCCTTTTGCGATTTTCGTGAATATCGTAGCCATCGTCTTAGAGTGTGATGTCGAGAATCTTGAACTTGATGACTCCGGACGGCACCTTGGCGTCCACGATCTCACCTTTCGAGTGACCTATCAAAGCCTTGGCGATAGGAGTGGTCGAAGCGAGCTTCCCGTGGGCGAAATCCGCCTCGGTCTCGCCGACAATGGTGAATTCCATCACCTGCTTGGCAGCGAGGTTCTCCACCTTGACCTTGTTCATGATCTGAACCTTGTCCGTGCCGATCTTGGACTCGTCGATGACCTTGGCGTTGGCCACGAGATCCTTGAGCTTGGCGATCTTGACCTCCAGCAGTCCCTGGGCGTCACGCGCCGCGTCATATTCAGCATTCTCGGAGAGGTCTCCCTTTTCCCTTGCCTCCGCGATGGCCGCAGAGATGACAGGACGCTGCGCCAACGCGTCGGCGAGGTCCTTCTTCAGCTTATCCAACCCTTCCTGGGTCATATAATGAATTTCAGCCATAATGAAACCAATTATGTTCCTAATTAATCTAAGTTAACACAAAAACAACCAGCATGTATCACCTTGTACACTGTGATCGACTTTCTATGTTCCCTTGCACCAACAAGCGGGCAATCACTTGTAGGCAAACAATTTACTTAACAATGAGCGGCCATTGCCCTCCACCTGCCCCCTTTCGAGGCCATAACATTAAAACGGAGTCCCGCCCTTTTCCGGCGGAACCCTTCCCGTTTCTGCAAATATAGTAAATTTTCTTTCAAATAAGGAAACGGAATCACTCAAAAAAGTTGCACGAGAACTTTCTTTGATCACAACGACAGCATTATATAGAGAAAATGCTGCCGTCGTACACTATTTTGTCATTGACAGGATCATTATGTCCGTTTTTTTGCGCCACTAAACATACACTATACGGCTGATAATATTCCCGAAAAACAATCTATAACGCGCCAAATCGATGAAAAATCGAGAGATTTGGCGTGTTTTCAAGGCTGAAAGTGCGCCAAAACTAACAAAAATCATCAGTTTTGGCGCGTTATAGGGCCTTAGCGTTGACTCAAGTTTAGTACAATAATCAATAAAGGAAACCGAACATCCAAACGGGATTCGTGCCCAGGAGCCGATTTCGGTGTCGTCAACCGCAAGGTTACTGACACTTCTTTTATTACTCGCTTTAGGAAAAGCTAACTTCAAAGCGTTTTTAACTTATGGGAAAGCGAAAATTACCTCAAAACTAACTTTTACAAAAGCGAAGTAATCAGAGCGGGCGCTTCGACAAGCTCAGCGACCGACAGTGATTTGTGGTGATATTAAACCACAAGCTCTATGACCGAATGGTTCGGCGACATTAAAAGGTTTAATCGCTTCCCAAGAGTGACACAAATACCTCTCTGGCAACAAAAAGGGGCATAAGTGTCGCCGTTGAGACCCATTTGACATTCAACGGCAACGAAATCGATTCATAATGTTACCCGAAAATATTCTAAGACCATGACGGTTGCATTTTCTCCATATAATGCGCCATCGTATGCGTTTTTGTCATCGACTGGAGCGTTATAGTTGGTTTTTGCTCCCATCATTGTGCACATAAACAAATCTATTGTTTTTCTCATAAAAAACAGATAATTTTACATAAAAAAACATACTGACTATGAGGCATTTTAGGATTTTGTTGTGCACATTTTCCGTATTGATCTATTTGAACATTGATGCGAAGATTGTGGACAGACAAGCGGAAGGAGAGATCTCTTTTCACCTTGCTGAGGATAACCGGATTTATGTCACAGCGTTTGTAAACGGGTCCGATTCATTGAATTTTCTTGTGGATACAGGAGCGTCGTCTCTTGTTCTGAACACCAATTCACCGAGACTCCAAGGGCATATTCATAATGGGAAAACGATCAATAATCTTGGTGCGTCCGGTGAGAACACGGTGGAATATAGCCACGACAATTCCGTGAAGATCGGCACTGTTCAATACGAAAAGGCCGGATGCGCACATATTCCTTACCCTCCGGAATATTGGGACGGTGTGGTGGGACTCAATGCGCTAAGAGCCTTCAACATCGAGATCAACTATGACGATATGACGATTTACTGCTACTCGAAGAAGGAACCGCTTGAAGTCAGTTCTGAACTGATTCTGTTTCCATTCGAGTACAAATACGATGTGCCTTTCATCACGATGCCCGTAAAAATCAGCGGCACTGAATATGATCTGCTGCTGGAAGTTGACACCGGATCGGACAGGGTTATCGACCTTAACACCCCATTCGTAAACAGTCACAATCTGCTCGACACCCAAAAGCCATTCGCCATCTCACATATTTCCAGTTCAGATGAAGGAAGCGGAGAACTTAGAAATGTCTTTTTCGATGAGGTCACTGTCGGGCCATACATATTACCGAAAGTCACCGGTGCGTTTTCCACATTGACGGAAGGAATGCAGAGCAAGAGCGGCATCGACGGCACGATTGGAAACAATTTCCTGAAACGCTTCAACATGGTCATCGATTTCAAGGCCAAAAAGCTGTATCTCCAGCCAAACAACTACTTTTGGACACCGTTTTATGACTTCCTCGTGGAATAGCCGCCAAGACACCGCACATACGAAGCTGCTCCCAGCAACCTCTCCTCCCTCCATTCCGTGCGCCAAACAGCATCTTATACTCACGAATTGTTGAAAATGAAAGTCTTGTGCGCAAACCAGCCAGTTCTACGTACGAAAGAATCCAAAAGCCGAATGCAAGCATAGTAGTGATTAATACAGGAAACCGAACATCCAAAGCGGGATTCGCGCCCCGGAGCAAAAAATAAAATATAAGGGGCATGCCAAGATCAGTAACGCCGCATAGTCATTCCGCCAGAATGAGAGCCTTGTCGGCGGTGAGCTGGGTCTGGAGGGCATCGATGGAGTCGAAGCGGCGCTCGTCACGGATTTTGTGGTGGAAGGTGACTTTTAGATCAAGGCCGTAGATGTCCTCATCAAAGTCAAAAATGTTGGTCTCGATTGTACGCTGGCCACCGGAGCGAACGGTCGGGCGGACACCGATGTTGCACATTCCCTTGAACTTACGGCCAAGGGTCTCGGCCTCAACGGAATAGACACCGTTGCCGGGGACCAGTTTCAAAGGCTCGTAGAGCTGGATGTTAGCTGTCGGGAAACCTATTGTGCGACCAAGGCGGTTACCGGCCACGACAACTCCCAGCAAGGAATATTCATAGCCAAGCATCGCGGCTGCGGTCTCCATCTCCCCGGTGGCGACAGCCTCACGGATCTTCGTGGAGCTGACCGTGACACCGGAAGGAGAGGTGACGCTGCCCAGACGGACTACATCAAGTCCCTCACCCTCAGCGATTCTCTCGATGGATTCCGGAGTCTGCGGATCACAGCCCATCCGGTTGTCGTAGCCAATCAGAACGGCCTTCGCACCGAAACGAAGGATGAGGACATCACGGAAATATTCCTGAGTGGTCAACCGGCTGAACTCTTTGGTGAAAGGCAGCACCTCAACATGATCGACACCGAGCCCTTTCAGCAACGCCTTCTTCTCATCCAGAGATGTGAGAAGCCGAAGGTTGCGGGCATCGTCTTGAAGCACGTTGCGCGGATGCGGCCAGAAAGTGACGACCATGCTCTGGTCGCCCCTCTCCCTGGCAGCGTTCACAAGCCGCTCAATCACAAAACGGTGCCCGATGTGGACACCGTCAAAGAATCCGGTCGCTATAACCATTTCACTAGTTCAAAATCCTGTCTGTGAGGCAACAAAGGGTTCTTGGCGTACATCCTGACCGCCACCTGGTACATACCTGTCCTGTCAGGAAGAATGGACGCGCGGTATTTGGCGACTCCGTCATTGAACTCAACCACATCGTAGTCACACTTTTCTTGAATATGCAGCTGATGCTTGACGTCCGTTGTGGCGAACAGCATCTCCACACCGATGTCCTCCGGAGAAAGATCGCCAAGATTCAGCACAACCTCAGAAGTCAAGGCATTTGACTCGGAAAGACTGTACGAAGGATCCGGCTGCGTCTGTGAGATGACCTCAACGTTCTGCCACTCGCGACGGGCTTTCTTCTTCCAGGCGGAAATCTCACGCGCCATCTTGTAGTCGTCAGCATCCATCTTTCCTGAGCGCTCAGACTGAGGATTGTAGTACTGATCACAATAGTCAGTCAGCATTCTGTTGGTAGTGAAGTTATTGGCCACCTGAGCTATCGTGTTCTTGATGTAACCTACCCAAGTAGGAGACAGGCCGAGAGCCTTGTCCACATCGTAGTAGGCAGGAGCGATCTCGTTCTCGATCGTGGTGTAGATCGTGGCGGCGTCAAGCTCGTTCTGGTAGTTCTGGTCATCGTAGGTGCGCTCCAGAGGAAGAGCCCAGCCGGCACCCGGCTTGTAGCCCTCGACCCACCAGCCGTCAAGCACGGAGAAGTGCATCACTCCGTTCATGGAAGCCTTCTCACCGGATGTTCCGGAAGCCTCAAGAGGCCTTGTAGGGTTGTTCATCCACACATCAACACCCTGAACGAGCCTCTTCGCGAGAGAAATGTCATAGCCAGGGATGAAGACGATCTTTCCGACGAAGCGATCCTGCTTGGAGATCTCTATGATCCTCTTGATGAGGTCCTGACCGGCCTTGTCGGCAGGGTGAGCCTTGCCGGCGAACAGGAACTGAACAGGATGCTTCGGATCGTTGACGATGGCATCGAGCCTGTCAAGATCAGTAAAGAGAAGAGTTCCTCTCTTGTAGGTCGCGAAACGGCGGGCGAAACCGATTGTCAGCACATCATCACGAAGGTTCTCCTTGATCGCCACAATCTGGCTCGGAGAGTAATGATTGCACTGGGCAGGATCGGAGATGCGCTCCTTCACTATGTCGATGAGCCTCTTCTTGAGGGTCTTTCTGGTCTCCCAGATCTCGGAGTCCGCGACTTTGTAGATGCCCTCGAAGCAAGACTTGTCGTAGTGATGGGTGGCGAACTCAGGTCCGAACACACGGGCATGGATCTTCTTCCATTCCGCAGCGGCCCAAGTCGGATAGTGCACACCGTTGGTCACATAGCTGATAAACAGCTCCTCCGGCAGATAGCCAGGGTACATCTTGCTGAATATGTCCTTGCTCACCTTGCCGTGAAGCATCGAGACTCCATTGACGTTCTGCGAGAGGTTGGCGGCAAGAATACTCATGGAGAACTCCTCGTTCACATCACTTCCGTTTACCTTGCCAAGTCCCATCATGGTCTCCCAATCAACCTTCAGGCGTTGAGGGTAGTGGCCGATATATTTCCTTAACAACCCCTCATCGAAAGCGTCGTGGCCTGCCGGCACAGGGGTGTGGGTGGTGAAGAGCGAAGAAGCCCTCACGACCTCAAGCGCCTCGCCGAAGTCAAGATTGTCATTTTGAATATATTCACGAAGCCTCTCCAGTCCGGTGAAAGCGGCGTGACCTTCGTTGCAATGGTAGATCTGCGGATTGATTCCGAGATTTCTGAGGGCCCTGATGCCACCGACACCCAGAAGGAGTTCCTGCTTCAGACGGTTCTCCCAATCGCCTCCGTAGAGGTGATAGGTCACCTGACGATCCTCAGGAGAGTTCGCCTCATAATCTGTGTCAAGCAGATAGAGGTCTGTACGTCCTACGGCCACCTTCCAGAGGCGGGCTGTGATTGTACGTCCAGGGAAGGCGACGCTCGTGGTCATCCAGTTACCCTCGGCATCCATGACTGGCTCGGCCGGAATCTTAGTGAAGTCCTGCGCATCGTAACGGGCCACCTGCTCGCCCTGACCAGTGATGATCTGGGTGAAGTAACCGTAACGGTAAAGCAATCCGACTGCCACAAGATTGACATTCATGTCACTGGTCTCCTTCAGATAGTCACCGGCCAGAAGTCCGAGACCTCCGGAATAGATCTTCAGCGATGTATCAAGACCATACTCCATGCAGAAATAAGCGATGGATGGATCCTTGCGCTCGGCCTTGAGAGCCATGTAGGCGTTGAACTCGTCCATCACGGACTTGAGTTCCCCAAGGAAAGCATCGTCCTTGGCCAGAGCCTTGAACCTCTTGAGACTCACAGCGTCAAGCAGGGCCATAGGGTTGTGGCAGGTGTTGTGCCAGATGACCGGGTCGATCGATTTGAAAAGGGATTTCGCTGACTCGTTCCAGCACCACCAAAGGTTCTTGGAAAGTGTCTCAAGCCCAGAGAGAGCGGTCGGAAGGTGACGGGTCACCATCACGCTCTTCCAAGTAGGGTTGTTGATTTCTATCTTCTTGTATGCCATTGATTTTTCTTCATTAAGTTCATCCGGAAAAGCACCCTTGGCCTCAATCACTTTCTCTATGGCCTTTGAATATGCTTCCTTGTAATACTGTATCTGGTTTTCCCACAGGGCTATCGTGGAGACATCCTTTGCCGAAGCCATGTACGCCTTGCGGCCTTCGCTGTCGAGAGCGGCGATCTCCTTGATCCTCGCCACGACTCCGTCCACGACCTCGAAATAGTTCGAGTCATTCCTGTCAAGGACAGTGATGCCCGGATGTTCCTTGCCATAGTGCGACCTTACCCAAAGGCCGAAACCGGCCAGACTTGTGGTAAGTGACGGAATGCTGAACGCAAGGCTCTCCAGAGGAGTGTAGCCCCAAGGCTCGTAATATGACGGGAACAGAGTCAGGTCAAGCCCCACAAGCAAGTCGTAGTACTTCATGTTGAACACTCCGTCCGTCCCGTTCAGATAGGATGGGATGAAATAGACCTTCACACGGCTTCCCTTGGCGTTGGTGAAGCCCAACTCCTTGAAACGACGGGTGATGACGTCATATTCATTGTCCATCAGATAGTGGGAGACCTGTGTTGTGTAATCCGCCGAACCGGTGCCGGAGAGTTTTGCGACCAGATCTTTGTCGGCTCCGTTGTGACCGGAAGGAATCATTATGAATGCCTGGATGTCACGGCCTTGCGCCTCGGTGTCCTGAAGCTTCTTGAGTGCGTCGATGAACACGTCAATGCCTTTGTTGCGATACTCATAACGCCCCCCGATGCCTATAAGGATGGCATCCTTAGACACCTCCTCGCCCGACATCGCTGCGGCAACCTCTATCAACTTGGCACGCGCGGCGCGACGCTTCTCGTCATATTCCTCATCCGTGGCCGGAGTGAAACTGTTCTCGAATCCGTTAGGAGTCACGACATCCACCTTGCGCTGGAGGAACTGCTCGCACTCTTTCGCGGTGATCTCACTGACGGTTGTGAATATGTCAGCGTTCTGAGCCGATTTCTTCTCAAGCGAGTGGCGGGCTATCACATTGAACTGGCGGGCCTTCTGGTCTCCATCGTAGAGGTTCATCGAATCGTACAGAGGCAGGTTGTTGCCAGCGATGCAGCGGCCGACAACCGTGGCGTGGGTCGTGAACACGGTGGCGACAGGGAGCTGCTTATATTTAAGGTAAAGGAGTCCGGCTCCGGTCTGCCACTCGTGGAACTGGGCCACAACCTTGTCAGACGCACTCAGATTGAAGTTTCTGAAGCTCTCTATCACTTTTCCGGCGGCGTAGCCGAAAAGGAAATTCTCCTTGTAGTCCCAGTTTCCGGTGATGGAATCGACTTGGAAACGCTCCCAGTACTTTGACAGAATGTCATTCTGGCTTGTAAGGAACTGCTTGAAATCCACCAGAATGGCGATAGGATTTCCGGGAACGTTCCATTTGCCGATCCGCACTCTGATTCCCTCAGACGCGGCCTGGGCTTTCCATAGACTGTAAAGATGCGGATCCTCGATGAAATCCGGATTGCTTTCAGTGTCCATCCAGACATCAGGGCCGATCAGGATGTGGTGCTTGTGAAGCTGCTGCTTCAGGTAAAGCGATTTGGTGGCGATCACAGTGTAGATGCCGCCGACCTTGTTGCACACCTCCCAACTGACCTCAAACAAATAGTCTGGATTTGTCAGTTCGTTTGTCATTTATTATTTCTTTTTTACTTGTTTGGTTGTCTTTGTCTTCGGAGTCTTCTTCTTCACCGTTTCGGTCACTTCGACAGGCTCCGTGACCGAAACGGGCTTAGCAACCGGTTTAGATACCTTTCTGACAGCAGCCTTCTTTGCGGTCGCTGAGCTTGCCGAAGCGCTGTCCTTCACTTTCTTCCCCGAAGTGGTCATCGCGTCGTCAATCCTGATGATAAAGTCACTCAGTACGTTCATGTAGTTGATGAACGCCTCGTACGGTGTGTTGTAAGGATTGAAATAGCTGTGCACCTCACCGTCAGAGAAGAACTTGGTGCTCATATAATAAAGGTGGTCACTCTCCTGAAGATGACCGAAATCCTCCCAAAGGACCGGATCATTCAGGATAGCCAGCTTCTCGGCCTGTCCATAAAGCTTGTTGTAAGCATCCTGCTGGAGTTCATTTCCGAGCCAGGCGGTCACATCCCTCTCCTCGTCAGCCCACGAGATCGGATCCTGAACCTCGATCTCAGCGATAGGCTTAAGCTTCTTTGCGGCCAGGGTCGGAGTCGTGAACTCAAACGAGCCATCCTTCAAAAGAATCTCAGGAAGATACCTCATGAAATCGAATATTCCCGTACTCTCTTTCTGATGCTCTCCGAACGTCTCGTAGTCCATGAACAGGTTCACGATGTCTCCGTCGGCGGCCTTAAGCCAAGAAAGGTACTTCTCACCAGTCAGCGGCCAGTCCTTCCACCCTCTGTCGGAGAAACGGAAGGCGATGTCGTCGCTGAGAGAATAATTGCGAAGCAGCAGTTTCAGATGCTTCTGCTGGCTGTCAGTGTAGATGTAGTCCGGACTCTTCCATCCAAGAATATGCCTGGCGCCCTCAGCGAGCATAACCTTGAAGCCAAGGTCATAGACATCGCGGCCGATGGAGTCTGAATATATCAACTCAGTGTTCCTGAAAGCCGTAGGCTTCACTCCGAAATACCTCTCGATCGCTGCGGAGTGCTTCTCCACCTGATGCTTGAACTCTCCGAAATTGGCAAGCGAAGCAAGAGAGTGGTAATATGTCTCCCCGAGGAACTCCACACAGCCGGTCTTCGCCAACTCCCGGAAGCTGTCCAGCACATCCGGCGCGTATCTCTCGAACTGCTCCAGGGCGGAACCGGTGATCGAGAATGTCACCTTGAAGTCGCTTCCGTGCCGCTTGATAAGGTCCAGCAGGAGGTTGTTCATCGGAATATAGCATCGCTGCGCTATCCTGCGGAGGATTGTCCTGTCAGCGAAATCATCATAGTAGTGGGAATCCTTGCCGATGTCAAAGAATCGGTACTGTCTCAGTCTGGTAGGCTGATGAACCTGGAAATACAGGCAAATGCTCTTTTTCATAATATTCCCTTATTTTTTGTTAACCACTGATTCGTAAATATTCTTAAGTTTCGCCGTGGCGATGTTCCATTTCAGGCGGTTGACCTCCTCATAACCCTCTCTGGCGGCGAAATCGGCCAAAGCCGCATACTTCAGAAGAGCGTAGATGTCATCGGCCATCGCATCAACATCCCAGAAATCCACCTTGAAGGCGTATTTCAGGACCTCCGCAGCTCCAGACTGGTTGGAGATGATGGCCGGCACATTGGAACGCATGGCCTCAAGCGGAGATATTCCAAAAGGCTCTGACACCGAAGGCATTATGTACACATCCGACATCGCGAACATCTTCTGGACCTCAGCCCCGCGCAGGAAGCCGGTGAAGTGGAAACGGTCGGATATCCCCAACTTTGCGACGTGACGGATGCAGCGGTTCATCATGTCCCCGCTTCCCGCCATCACGAAACGCACTCCCGTGGTCCTCTTGAGAACCTTGGCGGCCGCCTCGATGAAATATTCAGGTCCCTTCTGGAAAGTGATTCTGCCGAGGAAGGTGACGACCTTGTCGCGCACTCCCCTCTCGACCTTCACATTCTCGCGGCCGCTGAAGTCCACTGCGTTATGGACGGTCACAACCTTTTCAGGATCAATTCCGTACTTATTGATGACAATGTTCCTCGTGAGGTCACTTACGGCGATCACCTTGTCAGCCGCCATCATGCCCCTCTTCTCGATGTCATAGACACGGCTGTCGATCTGGTCCTCTGTTCCGCGGTCGAACGATGTGGCGTGCACATGGACGACCAACGGCTTGCCGGTCAGTTCCTTGGCGGCTATTCCGGCCAGATAGGTCAGCCAGTCATGGGCGTGGATGATGTCGAACTCATCCTTGTGCTCCATGGCGATCGTGCCACCGACCATGGCGTAGTGGGCGACCTCCTCCATCAGATTGGAGCCATAGCGCCCTGAGAAACGGAATTTCGTGCCGATGCACTTTGTCAGATTCTCGCTCTGGAGCCTGCGCTCGGACTCAACCATCTCGTGGAACTCCTCCGGATCGACGTACGGGATCATGTTCGAGCCGATGCGGACGAACTTCACCTTGTCCAGAAACTCATCGACCGTGGAGCCGAACGACTCGACCGGAACATCGCTGGCGTTGATGATCCTGGCAGCGCTCTGATCCTCGTCTCCCGAAGCGGACGGCATCACGAACAAAGTCTGCACACCATTGTAGGCCAAGCCCTTGACAATTCCATAACAGGCCGTCCCCAATCCACCGGCGATGTGAGGAGGAAACTCCCATCCAAACATCAAAACTCTCATATTCCTACTCCTCCTTGTATTTATTCTTAAGGTACTCCACTTCCAGCAAGGCAGCCGTGCTGAGGGCCGACGAGATCGCTCCGTGAGGCTCATGAGGCGGGTCGCCGTCATAGAGTTCGGAGAACGCCCCGACTCCGTGCTTGTTCAGATCCTCGTAGAAACCGTTGACGAGCCACTGGGCCTTGTTCAGGAAGGCAGCCCCCTTCATCTTGAAGCAGACCTCGCAGTAAGGCCCGACAAGCGACGGACGCGTGCTGCCGTTGTAGTAGGCCAGATCCCTGTCGGTCTGTGTCCCTTCGTAGACCCCTTTGTACTCGGCATGGCGAGGTGAAAGCGTGCGTATGCCCCTGCGGGTGACCAACTCGCTGTCAATCACCTGCAAAACCTTACGCGCGACTTCCGGCTCGACAGGCATCTCATCGCCAAGGAGGGCGCAGAGCATATTCGGCCTAACCTCCAGATGCTGCCCGGCGTTGTCGACATAGTCGGCAAGGTAGCCGGCCTGGGCATTCCAGAAAGTCTTCTGGTAGTTATCCCTTATAAGGTCAAGGACACGAGACCATTCCTTGATGAAAGCGCTGTCCTTGGAGGAATATTTCCTCTCCATCGTGACGGCGAAAAGAACGGAGCGGAACCATAAGGCGTTTGTCTCCACCTGATAGCCGGCCCTTTCGGTCACCGGATTGCCGTCGATGTAGGCATTCATCCACGAGAGCGCCCAATGTTCAAGCTGCGCCCAAAGAAGGCCGTTGGGTTGCATCGCGACCTCAGCCCGTTTACCTGGCAGATAGCTCTCAAGAATGCTTTTGACGACCTGACCGTATTTTTTCCAGGCAGCCTTTGGATCAGCGCCGAACTCAATGTAGTGAGTCAAGGTGTCCGCCAGCCTGAGCGGCGCCTCGACTTGTGTTGTCCTATGGAAAAGGCGTTCCTGATTGTCAGCAATGAGGTTGTCGAGGATCTCCTCAAACTCGGCCTTGTTGCCATCCGCATAAAGTGTAAGGCCAGGAAGGGCTTCCAGCGTCTCCCTCAACAGACCGGTGTAAAGCCATGAGAACCCAGCTGATATCATCTTGTGGCCTCCGCGGTCCTGCTTCAGCAGATCAGCGCAGTGCACAAGCTGCTCATGGTAAGTCGTGATCTTCGCGGCTTTGGCCACATAGGATTCGAACTTTCTCTTAAGTCCGGACGGGGTCGCGAGATCCACAGAAGCGGAGAAGACAACCGAGTCTCCCGGCTTCATCCCGGTCTCGAAATGTCCCGGAACGTAAAGGTCTTCCTTGCAGGCGAACCCGCGGCGGTATTCATCGGAATAGGTCACCCCTTTGTACCAGCATGGAGCGGCCACGAAAGAGACATCCTTGATGTTGAACTGCATGTTCAGATCAGGGAAGCCTTCGTAAAGATTGAAGGACATTCCGTTAGGAATCTCCCAACCTTCCGTCCTCGCGTTAGGGTTCTCGTAGGTAAGGGCGTGGATGTCCCTGAATGCCAGAAACGGAGTGAGCAGCAGCTTGACCTTCGCCGGAGCCTTGACAAGGTCGAAACGGATCATCACCTGATCCGAATCCGGCACAAGAAGGATGCTCTTGGTGAACACGATCTCACCCACCTTGTAGGTAATTTTAGGCACAGGGTCAGCCTCAAAATCAATAATGTACTTATGACCGCGCGGTTCGTAGACGCTGCCATAGCAATGAATGCCGAGGTTGAATTGCTTCCCGTTAAGGATGAGGCTTTCGTCCAGAGAGGACAGGAGCAGGTGCGTCCTGCCTCCGAAAGCGTCAACTGGCACTGCCAGCAGACCATGGTAACGTCTTGTGTTGCAAGTCACTATGGAAGTGTTGCAGTAGGCGCCGGTCTTGTTGGCACAGATAATCTCCCTCTTCAGTGAATATGAGAGGTTGACCAACTCGGACTTGTTGAACTTCAAAAAAGCCATATCGGTTAAAATTTTATCCTTTCCTTTCAATCAACACAAGAGCGCAACGGCTCGGAAGGTAGAGGCTCAGACAGCCGTCGGCTGTCAAATGCTCCCCGTCATTTTCGAGTCTCGCGAATCCATCAAATTCCCTGGCGTCGGAATCAAGCACCTTGACATAGTCTCCGGATGGAGCCGGGAATGCATAGTCGGCGAACGACTCCACAGGATTGAAATTAAGTGCAAAGATAAGGCTTTTACGCCTGAAAATCAAGATTTTCTTTTCTTCATCGGCCCGAAGAAGCTCAGGCCTTGCCGCAAGCGCGCCGTATCGTTTTACAAGATGAATCATCGCCTTGTCAAAGTTCTCGAGACAGTGGTATCTCAGCAATCCATTGTCCGCAAGAGACCACATTCTGCGGGCATGCTCGTAACTCCAGCTGTTCCCTTCGCGAGGAAAATCGATCCACTCAGGATGGCCGAACTCGTTGCCCATGAAGTTGAGATACCCGTCCCCGGCGGTGCCGAGCGTGACCAGACGAATCAGTTTGTGCAGGGCTATTCCACGATCAACCACCGGATTCTTCGAGTCCATATTCATGGAAAAGTACATCTCTTTATCGAGCAGTCTGAATATCAATGTCTTGTCTCCGACAAGAGCCTGATCGTGGCATTCCGCGTAACTGATGGTCTTCTCATCCGCACGCTTGTTGGTCAGCTCGTACCAAATCTCTCCGGGACTCCATTCCTCGTCCCGCTTCTCCTTGATCCATTTGATCCAATGGTCCGCCACACCCATCGCCATCCTGAAGCCGAAACCGACTCCTCCGGCCTCGAACGGAGCGGCCAGGCCAGCCATCCCGCTGACGTCCTCCGCGATCGTGACTACCTCCGGCCTGATCTGGCGGATCAGCAGATTGGCCAGCCCGAGATAGGTCACGGCGTTCTCGTCGACTCCAGAGTCAAAATACGGTTCGTAGCCGTTGAAATCCTTTCCGAGTCCGTGATCCCAGTACATCATGCTCGTCACGCCATCGAAACGGAAGCCGTCAAGATGATATTCCTCCATCCAGAACTTGCAGTTGCTCAGAAGGAAGCGCACCACCTCGTCCTTCCCATAGTCGAAGCAGCGGGATCCCCAAGCCGGATGATGCCCCTGCGGGCCTTTGTAAAAATAGAGATCCTCACGGCCATCGAACAGGCCAAGCCCCTCATCCACATTGCTGCAACTGTGCGAATGTACGATGTCCATCACCACGGCTATTCCCATCCCGTGCGCGGTGTCCACCAGTTCCTTGAACTCCTCGGGCGTGCCGAAACGTGAGCTCAGCGCGAAGAAGTTCGAGACCTGATAGCCAAACGAGCCGTAGTACGGATGCTCCTGAAGGGCCATGATCTGAATGGTGTCGTACCCAAGCCTCTTGACCCTCGGCAGCACATTCTCCCTGAACTCAGCGAACGTGGACACCTTGCGCTCCTCCGAGCTCATCCCGATGTGGCACTCGTAAATCAGAGGATGCGGCCGGCGCAGCACCCTGTCATTCTTCCATGAATATTTCCGCGCGGGATCCCAGACCTGGGCACAGAAAACCTTCGTCTCGTCATCCTGCACCAGTCTTGTGCAATAGGCCGGAATCCTCTCGCCTCCTCCACCGGGCCATTCGATGAACAACTTGTACAACTCACCGTGGCTCAGGAACATGGAATCCAACCTAAGTTCCCAGTTGCCGCTCCCGGCCGGTTTGAACTCGTAGGCCGACGTGCGCCTCCAGTTGTTGAACTCCCCTATGAGATAAATCCGGCTGGCGTTCGGAGCCCATTCCCGGATCACCCAGGAGCCGTCCGCACATTTGTGCAGTCCGTAGTAAAGATGATTGTTGACGCCGGACGCAAGACCTTCCAGCCCATGGCCGGTTATTTTGTCCGCAGCGTCCACAATCCTCTTGTGCCGCGCCTCGATCGCCGCCTGAAACGGCTTCAGGTACGGATCCGTGTCGTATATCCAGAGTTTCTTCTTCATGGTTTGACTCTATTTGCAACAATAAAGATACTAATTATTTATGAAATATCAGCAAAAGTTCCCGGGTGCGAATCCGGAATTCGCACCCATATTCGCACCCGAGGCACCTTAGCGCCGAATTTGTGTAAAAAACGGAAAAACAGTATCTCTTACATTTGCATCAGGAAGTTTTTTTCGAATCTAGACAGAGTGTTGT